>ERZ773197.1638-NODE-1638-length-15093-cov-4.880636_pt1 | contig 15093 bp, 12 predicted proteins | sample MGYA00580999_ERZ773197 | MGnify/ENA primary metagenome ERZ773197 (study PRJEB29015, sample SAMEA2738166) | human oral metagenome | biome: human oral; feature: human-associated habitat; material: saliva | place: China | collected 2185 ...
TCACAGGAAGCCAAATCGTCATCGACGGCGGCAGCACCTTACCAGAAACCATGAGCATGGGGACGAATTAGAACAACAATCTTATACTAAGTAAAAACAGTTGAAGTATCATTACTTCAACTGTTTTTTAGTTTTATAAAAAGTAAAGTATTTAAGGGTTAAAAACGAGAGAATCTTATTTACTCTTGGAGACTTTGCTTAAATATTTTTTTTGGAAAAATTTCTTTGATTAGAATTCTATTTTCAATTTTTAATTTTGTAAGAAGATTTCTTCCGTGATCCTTATTTGAAAAAGTTTGTCCATATTTTTCAATTAGATTAACAACCTTGTTTAACATTTCTTTATGAAGTTCTATTTTTTTATTTTCATCATATGCATCCCAAAAGAAAATCAATCGCGTATTGCCATGATATAAGTCTATAGAATCGAAAATTGATTGAAAATATGGATAATCAGCTTCACCAAGACCGTGCCCATAAAATAGTATGTTTTTGATATCTTTGGAAAGACGAATATTAGAAAAAAATCCGTTTTCTAAAATACGATAAGACTTTGAAAATTGTATCGGTGTATTTGTAAAATGAGAAATTAAGCTATCATAATTAATTCCAAAAATTATATTATTAGAGATCAATCTACCATGAATATTATACCAATTAAATGATTGTACAGGTAGTGTATAATTAAATGAGAGAATATCATTTGATCCATGAAAATTAAAAGTTTCTGTTTGTTTATCCGGAGAATTAGACATTTTATATTTATTTGGATGATAAGCTTTTAGAATATGATTTAATAACTTTATAGAGCATGTATAATAATTATTACTTTCAGATTCAAAATCATTCTGAGAAATAGTTTTAGAAAACATCGTATATTTTTCTTTTTTAATTTGTTTAGATAAGAAAGCACAAAAATTCTGTTCAAGTTTCTTTAGATGATTAAATAAGAAAATTAAAGCTTGTTCAAGGGTTTTAGGGATATCTGTACCTTGTTTTTTTGTTACTACTAATCCCCAATAGGTTATCTCTAATGATTCTGGGGTTACTGAATCTTTAATCACATCATTTCTAGGTTGCTTTAAATAATTATTAATATATCCAATATAATCAGAATCAGATTCTTTATCTAACTGATGGATAAAATTATCTCGATAAAGTATCTCTATATTTTTTAATTGATTAAAAATTTGTAATTCTATATCTGCCCAATTTTCAGATTCTAATAATTTACGATGTCGTAAACAGTCCAAAATATAATACCAAAAATTATCGCAATATTTTTCTTCGGGAATCGAATCAAAAAAATTTGTGTATTTTGACTTTAATCCGCATGCTAAATCAAAGCCGTTTCCAATAATTAATAGTTGCTCCGTTGTCATTTTAGGTTTCATAATTCTGCCTCTTTATTTATTATTTCACGAAGATAATATCATGAATTAATCTGATAATAAATAGGTTTTAAGGAGTTAATAGCAGAATTTCTAAAAAATATTGGATTAATTTGAGAAAAACATCATTATAATGTATACGTTATATAATGTATACATTATAATGATGTTAGGAGGGAATGGTATGGGAAGAAAATTTAGAGTTTCTAAGAAAATGTTCCAAAGGTTTGAGACGTTGACATATGAAGAATCAGTAAAACTGTATTCCGCTTTAGCATTATTAGAAAAATATGGAGTGACAGATTCTGTTCTAGAGATGTGGGGAAGGGGAAAGAATAAGAGTGAGTATCTCTCAATACCTGTCTCAAAAACATATAAAGAAGGTGGAGTAAATGGGGAAATACCTGAAGAAATTATACACTCAATTACAATCGACTTATCCAGAGTTTGAGAATGATGTACGAAGCGAGATTTCTAAGAAAGATGCAGCACTAAAGATGATTGATTTACGGCTATCTTCTGGGCTAACACAAACAGAATATGCGGATAAAACAGACATATTACAGGCTAGATTGTCCTTACTAGAAAGTGGAGAGGCAAATCCTCGATTATCAACGTTAATTAAGCTAGCTGAGAAGAATGGATGTCAGTTAGAAATTAAATTTAAAAAGAATTAGATGAAGAAAGACTTCTACCAGTTAGAAGTCTTTCTTTTTTTGATCGAAACTAGATTTTGCAAGGAACAAATCCGATTAAGTTCATAATTTAAGCTAATATTTGTCGTATTATATAAATAAAGAAATGTAAGTGCTTACTATGTTTCCGATATAAAGTGAAATAATATCTACTACATTCGGTTTAATGGAAAATATATAATTTAGATAAGGAAGGGAAAAGTTATGAATGCGCGTCAAACTGAGATTATTAATCTATTACTACTTTCTTATGTACCAATACATCTTCGACAATTTGAAATGCAATTTGAGGTGAGTGGTCGGACTATTAGAAATGATATTGCGGAAATTAATGAAATGTTAGACGAAAATCAATTTCCAATCATTCAATCTGATAGACGAAAAGGTTATTCTTTATCTTTAGATATGGAAGAAAAATGTAAACTTCAAGCATTAATTGGATTGAAACTGGATGAGGAGTTCCTAACCAGAGAAGAAAGGGTATTGGATCTATTACTTGAAATTGCGTTTAGTAGTAAACCAGTTTTTCTATATCAGAAGGAAGAAGACTACTGTGTATCAAAATCAACCATTGATGAAGATATGCGAATTTTACGTTCGTTACTGAAGGATTATTCAGTATCTATTGTTAGTCAATCAAAACTAGGTGTGATGCTTAGTGGTAAAGAATCGGCTATTCGTATCATGTTATATTCGCTAATCAGTAATCATCTTTCTAAAGCTGAAAATAATATTAAGCAATCAAAAGTTCTATTTAAGCACTTTGTTAAGAATATTGAAAGGCTGAATCAGCTGTTCGAAGAAGTTTTTGCATCACGTGTGGATAAACTGTATCAGTTGAATTACGTTCTTTTTACTTTAATTTGGATTCTTCGAGTTCGTAAAGAAGTGTTCGTTGATAAAAGTGAACTACCAATTGGAGAGATAGAAAAGGATGAATTTTCAAAGCGATTCATTCAGAAAGTACAAGAAAAATTTAATCTTAAAGAAAATCAAATTGAAAATGAATATATTTTTCGAATGCTGCAATCGTTCAATATACAGAAATCTTCCACTACAGTGAACTGGCTACAACTTCAAATTTTAGTAGTAGATCTTATTCGGTTCATAGAACTCAAAACCAATATCCCTTTCTCGAATAAGGAAACAACATTGCAACAAGCTCTGTTTAATCATTTAATTAGTCTTGCATCTAGAGTTAGTAATCATCTTCAACTGACTAATCCGTTGAAAGAGAAGATTATAGAAAATTATGCAGAAATTTTTGAAGCAATGACCGTCTATAAAGAGAAAATTGAAAAAGTATTAAAAAGTGAGATCATCGATGATGAGTTAGCTTTCTTATGTATTCATTTCTCGACAATTCTTAGTCAAATTAATCAAGAGTCATCATATTACTATAAGGCAGTGGTTGTCTGTCATCATGGAATTGCGACTAGTAAGTTATTAGCACAAACTATTGTTGAATTTTTCAATGTTGAAATTGTCGCCGTTTTAAATTCAAGCGAAGTAGGATTCATTGAGAAATTGGATGCAGACGTTGTCTTTTCTACAATTGAACTTCAAGAAGTTTCTAAACCTGTATTGGTGGTGAATTCCTTCTTAGATGAGAATACCAAACTACAAATCCGACAATTCTTAGAAATGATTCAACCAAGCAGAAGAGTCATTTCTAAACAACAAGATTACACAGATATGCTCAAGGATATTTTAACAACGATTGGGAAAACCCAAACTGTTAACGATGAGGTGTATTCAGATTTAGAAACGATATTTAAAAAATATCAACTAGATATTAATCAAAGAGAGGTACAGCCTATGATTCAAGATATTTTAACGGATCATAACATTCAAATCACGTCAGAGGCAATGGATTGGAAAGAGTCCATACGCTTTGGAGCGAGACCTTTATTGAATGAGGGGGCGATTACGGAAAACTATATTGATGAGATGATTCACAGCGTTGAAGAATATGGTCCATATATTGTACTTGCACCACATATGGCTCTTGCTCATGCAAGACCTGAGGATGGAGCAAAAAAATTAGGTCTCAGCTTAACGGTCTTCCAAGAACCAGTCTCTTTTGGAGAGAATGATGATCAACAAGTTTCCGTTATGTTTTGTTTATCTGCGATTGATTCATTTTCACATCTTAATATCATGAAGAGTCTAGTGAATTTAATCCGAGCAACAAATAAGATTGAGGAACTTTCTAAAGCAACAGATATTAATGTAGCAAGAACCATATTATTAAAACAGTAAGGAGGAGGTATTATGGCAGGAAAAGTCAAAATGTTATTCGTTTGTGGAGCTGGATTAGGTTCCAGCTTTGCAGCACAAATGGCGGCAGAGGATGTTTTGAATAAATACCATGTGGATTCACACCTGGATCATGTGGATATTTCAACAGCTGCTTCCATGAGTCCAGATGTCATTATTACAGCAGAGAATTTTAGAAAGCAGTTTGAAAAATTCAATATTGATACAGAGAAGACACCAATTGTCTTTCTAAAAAATATTGTTTCAACTGCAGAAATAGAAGAAAAATTAATCCCAGTTTTGAAACATAAAGGCTTTATCAATTAAAGGAGGAAATAGAAATGAGTATTGTAAATTTTATTATCAATAATGTATTGACGAACGCTGCAATTACAATTGCGCTAATTGCAATGCTAGGTCTTATCTTACAAAAGAAATCTGTTGGTCAAGTGATTTCTGGTACTTTAAAAACATTACTCGGATTTCAAGTGTTAAGTGCAGGTTCAAGTGTTATCGTAACTAGTCTTATTTACTTCGGGGAAATCTTCAAAAAAGGTTTCCATACACAAGGAATCGTTCCATCTATTGAAGCAATCAACGGTCAAGCGATGAACGACCTAGGTCTAGGTAGCTCTATTGCATTAACATTCCTTGCCATCTTTGTATTTAATATTATCTTAGCTCGTATTACTAAATGGAAATACATTTTCTTAACAGGTCAAGCATTACTTTGGATGTCAACAATGACAACAGTATTCGGTTATGCTGGTGGATTAAGAGGACCTGTTTTAATCCTAGTCGGTGGGTTAGTCGGTGGATTCTTCACTGTTGCAATGCCTGCTATTGCACAACCAATCATTCGTAAAATTACAGGATCAAATGATATTGCATTAGGTCACTTCTGTACAATTGGTTATTTATTTGAAGCAGGAGTAGCAAAACTCTTTGGTGAACGTGGCGAAAACAAAAAATCTATTGAAGAAATTGAATTACCAAAAGCGTTTGAATTTTTACAAGATACTTACTTATCAGTAATGGTAGTGATGGTTCCTATGTTTATTATCACAGCGCTATTTGCAGGCCCTGAAGCAGTAGATACAGGCGCTCAAAACTACATCATGTATGCCTTCTTGCAATCAATTCAATTCGTAGTAGGGGTTTACATCCTATTAGCAGGGGTTCGTTTATTACTTGGTGAAATCGTTCCAGCATTCCGTGGTATTGCTATGAAACTCGTTCCAGATGCAATTCCAGCTCTAGACTGTCCAGTATTCTTCCCATATTCACCAAATGCAGTAATCTTAGGATTCATTACAACAACAATCGGAACACTCATTGCAATGTTCACATTGCCACTATTCGGATTATCAATGATCCTTCCAGGGATGTTAACAAACTTCTTCGCTGGTGGTACTGCTGGTATTTTTGGTAACGCAACTGGAGGTAGAAGAGGGGCAATCATTGGTGGTATCGCTCACGGATTCTTTATCACTTTACTTCCTGCATTACTAGTAACTGCATTTAATCAACTAGGTTTTGTAAATGCAACAGCTACTGACGTAGATACAGTTACAGCTGCATTACTATACTTCTGGATTTTAAATCCAATCTTTAAGATGTTCTAATAGATGAGGTGAAAGAGATGTTTGACTGGTTCAAATCAAAAAAAGCAAAAACTGAAAAAGAAATTACTGAAGAAACAAAGGAAAGTCTGACATCCCCTGAAGAACTTCGAGAACTCATAAAAACAGACTTACAAAAAATTGAATCTACTGAAGATGAAGTAGAATTAGCAAAATTATATGAGCAAGTAGGGATTCATTATTCTGAATTAAATCTACCAAATGAAGCTATTGAGCACTTGGAAAAGAGCCAAGGATATCAGCCTTCAATGGGAGAGGGGTATAAGAAACTCATGATGCTCTATAATGCCAAGAGGGCAGAAGCTGCTAAAAATCGTGATGATGCCGGAATCGACTATTACATGAATAAGTTAGATGACATGAGAAATCTTGCCAAGAAGCTGACGCTCTCGCGGTAGTGATGAAATGGAGGAAATACGATGTATAAAACAGTTCGTGAAGTAACTGAAGACGCAGAACGATTAAATATGACAATTGGAGCATTTAATATGCATAATCTAGAAATGCTTCCAGATATGATTCGAGCAGCAAAGGAAATGGGAAGTCCAATTATCATTCAAACAAGTATTGATACTGCAAAGTATATTGGATACAACGTCATTGTTGCTGTGGTTAAGGAGCTGGCTAACTCAATGCTAGTGGATGTGGCCTTACATCTTGATCACGCAAAAGACTTTGATGCTATCAAGGATGCCATTGAAGCAGGATATTCGAGTGTGATGTTTGATGGTTCAAGTCTTCCATTTAAAGAAAATATCGAAAAAACAAGACTGGTTGTGGAATTTGCCCATGCACGTGGAGTATCGGTTGAAGGAGAACTAGGAACAATTGGAGGAACCGAAGAAGGTATTTCTGTATCAGAAGAAGATAAAGAATATACCAGACCTGCAGATGCTGTCACTTTTGTACGAGAAACAGGAGTGGATGTATTAGCAGTGGGAATCGGTACAAATCATGGACAATTTAAATCAAAAACGAATGTGAAAATCCCATTATTGAAAGAAATTCATAGTGTGGTTGATGTTCCACTCGTTATTCATGGTGGTACAGGTGTTAAAGAGGAAGATTATCCAGATTTAATTAATAACGGAATTCGTAAGTTTAATGTAGGAACAGAGTTATTAGTAAACTGGACGCAACAAGCAAAGGATTGTTTTGCAGAAACACCAGTCAATAAATCGCTACGCTATAACATCATACCAGCCAATCAAAAAGTGAAAGAAATCGTGAAACATAAAATAGGTTTATTCATGAATAAAAATCAACCAATAAATGTTGGGTAGTGATGATGATGAAAAAGTATCTAATTCTTCTTGCAGGACCTCCTGCAACAGGAAAAAGCTATTTAAGTCGACTAATCTGTCAAGCTCTTCCTGAAACATACACTGTTTCACCTGATGAATTAAAGGAAAATTTAGCTGATAATATTGGTTACAATTCATTGGAAGAGAAGGTTGAGCTAGAAAAATTAGTGTGGGATTACTATTATCAGGCGTTAGAGTTATATATGAAGATTGGAAAGCAATTCATATTAACGGAATATCCATTCTCTTATAAACAAAAGCCGATATTAGAGAAACTATCTACGAAGTATAAATACGATATCATAACAATTCGATTGGTTTGTGATTTTGAAACGTTATGGAATCGGCGAATTCAAAGAGATCTTTCAGAGGATCGTCATTTGAGCTATATCTTGAGTCACTATCATTACGGCGATACTCTTAAAGATAGAACTGCAGCAGATCAGCTCATTACGAAAGAAGGATTTGCCGAAATTATTCAAGCACGAGACTATAATCATTTTGAAATGGGTAAACTTTACGAAGTAGATGTTACCGACTATTCTAAAGTTGATTATGAGCCAATAATTGAAGAGTTAAAGGAACTGAAATAAATATACACCCCGAACATTCTGGAATAGAATGCTTGGGGTGTTGTTTTTTGTATTCAAAAATAGAAAAATATACTTATTTTCTGCTGTATATACTCTGATAAAATGATATAATCAAACATATCTACTTGTTAAAATATCAAAAAGCAAAAAAATATTAGTTTCTAAATTTATTTAAAAAGGAAAATTTAATTAATTGGAGGAAAAACAGTGATAACATCAGAAGAAATTAAAAGCAGATTGTGGGATGGTGCCAACAAGCTTCGTGGTTCAATGGATGCCAGTCGTTATAAAGATTATATGCTTGGTTTAATGTTTTATAAGTTTTTAAGTGATAAAACATTGGAAGCATTTAGAAGTACTGCAGGGTTGGGTAGGTTAACGGAGGCAGAAATAGTTGAAGAATATACAAAAAGCAGAAAAGAATTGGGAAATGAGTTAGATATAATAATCCAGCGGATTTTGGGTTATTTTGTAGCTCCCGAATATTTATATCAAAAATGGATTTATGATATTAATCATGGTGATTTTGAAGTACAAAATGTAATTGATAGTTTAAATGAATTTGAAAAAACAATCGCAATTAGTGAAGAGTCCGATGATTTTAAAGGGCTTTTTTCTAGTTCAACTCTTGATTTAACGGACACTGCTTTAGGAAGTAATCTAAATGAACGCAGTAAAAATATTAAGGCGTTAATCAATCTATTTTCAGATCTTGATATGGTTGCATTGCAAAAAAGCGATGTTCTTGGTGATGCTTATGAGTATTTGATTGGTCAGTTTGCAATGGAATCAGGAAAGAAAGCTGGAGAATTCTACACGCCAAGACAAGTTTCTGAAGTAATGGCTCAGATAGTGGCTAAAGATCAAAATCTAACTTCAATTTATGACCCTACAGTTGGTTCCGGCTCTCTCTTGTTGACGGTAAAAAAACACCTGAATAAAGAAAAGCAAAAAGATCTTCATTATTATGGGCAAGAAAAAAATACAGCAACTTATAACCTGACTCGTATGAACTTACTTTTACATGATGTAAAACCAGGTATGATGAAAATTCGTAATGCAGATACTTTATCTCATGACTGGCCAGAGGATCCAAGTAAACCAAATACGGGCGTACAATTCGATGCAGTTGTTATGAATCCACCGTATTCTCTAAAAGATTGGAATCAAGTAGGCTTAAAAGTGAGTGATCCTCGTTTCGAATTGGCTGGTGTATTACCGCCAGATTCAAAAGGTGATTTTGCCTTTCTTTTACATGGTCTCTACCATTTAGATACAAATGGAACAATGGCAATTGTTTTACCGCACGGTGTTCTCTTTAGAGGTGGCACTGAAGGTGAGATTCGTCAGAGACTATTAGAAAAAAATATGATAGACGCAATTATTGGACTTCCGAGTGGTATGTTTACAAATACTGGCATTCCAGTAGTAGTAATGATTCTAAAGAAAAATCGTCCAAATGGAGCACCTGTATTGGTGATTGATGCATCTAAAGATTTCATCAAAGTTGGAAAGCAAAATGTATTGCAAGAAAAAGATATTGCTAGAATAGTGGATACCTATGTATCTAGAGACGAATTAGAAGGATATAGTCATTTAGCTTCACGTGAAGAGATTTTAACTAATGAATGGAACTTAAATATTCCACGTTATGTTGAAGCTAATGACGATGAATTTGTACATGACGTAGATGCTCACTTATATGGCGGTATTCCAAAATCAAATGTTGATGAATTGAAAACATTGAATACTTTAGTACCAAACATTATGGTCTCTTCATTCGATAATGTAAGAAGTGGTTATGTGAAATTAAACAAGGGGATCAATCAACTAACTCAAGAAGTAATCAACGCACAACAGATTCTTGATATAAAAACGGAAATGAAGACAACCGTTGAATCTTATGTGACAAAATACTGGGATATTCTTAGAACTGTCGATTCTAATTCAGATATGAATATTATAATGGACCAGATGCTTTCGAAAGTTAAAAGTATAGTTTCTAAATACAAATTTATTGATAGCTATGCTGCATATCAAGTTGTTGCGGAAATTTGGAAAGAAAATCTAACTAAAGATTGTGAATTAATATCAACTAGTGATTTTTACTCTATTGGACGTACTCGTGAACCGAATGTGGTGACAAAAGGTTCAGGTAAAAATAAGCGCCAAGAACAAGTTGGATGGAAAGGTGTTCTTGTTCCGAATGAGTTGATTGCTATTAATTTGTTTAAGGCTGAAAGAGATACGATTAACCATTTGAATATGCAAATACAAGAGGTCGAGAGCCAACTTTCAGACTTAATTGAAGCATCTAAGGTAGAAGATTCTCCCGAATATGACGTATTGTATGACTTTATTAAAAAGGATGAAGATGGAGAACCACAGGACAGTTTTGATGCTAAGAAAGTAAAGACAGCACTAAAAAATGCTGAAAAAGATTCTGTTAAATACGAATTGTTATATAAAGTAGATAAATTTCTAACTACATTGAGTTCAAAAAATAAATCACTTAAAGCTCAAGAAAAACAACTAAACGATGAAGTAGAGATGAAGATAGAAACTCTAACCAATACAGAAATTGATGAACTTGTTTATGAAAAATGGTTTGGAAATTTAATTGAAGCTCTTGTTTCGTTAGTAGAACGGCCATTACGTGAGGAACTATCAAAAATTTCAACGCTTGAAAGACGCTATGACCAAACATTGGACGAAATCGATTTAGAAATCGAAAAAGCTGAAAAACTATTTAAAGATCTTGCAAGTGAATTGGTGGTGATTCGATGAGCATTAAGCATGAATTGATCCCAAAGAGACGATTTAAAGAGTTTGAAAATGCAGACGCTTGGGAACAGCGGAAGTTAGGAGAAATTGTGCTTTCAGAAATAAAAGGAAGTGCAAAGGCCGAGATGATAGGAGGAGATACTCCTTATCTAGAAACGAATTATTTAAACGGTGGAGAATGCTTATTTGTGGATTCTGAAAATAATGTTGATACTGATGATGTGATTGTTTTATGGGATGGTTCACAAGCTGGAACTGTTTATCATGGCTTTTCAGGCGCGTTGGGATCTACATTTAAGGCTTACAAAACAAAGTGCCTGGGATTATTTATATTTCAACAATTGAAAAAGAATCAACAAACAATTTACGATAAGTATAGAACTCCTAATATTCCTCATGTTATTAAGACTTTTAAGGATGAATATGACGTTATGCTTACTTCTGAAGAAGAACAAAATGAAATTGGAAGATATTTTCAGCAAATTGACAACCTCATTACTCTTCATCAGCGTAAATTATCTAAATTAAGGATACTTAAGTCAGCATATTTATCAGAGATTATCCCAGAAGAAGGTAAACTAAATCCTAAAAGACGATTTCCTGGATTCACAGAGGATTGGGAAAAAAAGAAAATTTCAGATATGTTCAAAGTAACCCGTGGACAAGTGTTGTCAATGTCTTTAACCTCTCCTATAAAGGACGAAACTAATAAATATCCTGTATACTCATCGCAGACTAAAAATGATGGATTAATGGGATATTATAGTGAATACCTTTTTGATACAGCAATAACTTGGACAACAGATGGGGCTAATGCGGGTACAGTTAACTTTAGAGAAGGTAAATTTTTTAGTACTAATGTAAATGGTGTTTTATTGTCAAATGATGGTTATTGTAATAAAGCTATGAGTGAGATTTTAAATTTGGTTACCTATAAATATGTGTCAAAAGTTGGAAACCCAAAATTGATGAATAATGTAATGGAAGAAATAATTATATCTGTTCCAAAGGATAAAAATGAGATGAAAATTATTTCAGATTTCTTAATGACCTTTGACAAAAGAATTATTTACTTAGAGGAAAAAATTAAAAAATTAGAAGATTTAAAAAGATCATATCTTAATGAAATGTTTGTATAGGGAGGAACATAAATAGTGAGTAATGCACCGAAAACTGCGAGTGAGAAGGCATTTCAAGAAAACTTTGTGCGAGAACTTGAAAAATATAAATGGAAAGCTCCTGATTTCCTTGATGGAAATAAACAGAAAGTAACTGTCCAAACCCTGATTGATAACTGGCGTAATGAATTAAATCGTATTAATGCGGATCAACTTGAAGGTGTAGCATTGACAGATAGTGAATTCAATCAAGTGATGTCTAAAGTAAATCAAATTAGTAATTCTTATGAAGCTGCAAAATTATTAGCGATGGAAGAAGGAAAGGGAAAAATTGACGGTATCTATCGTGAGGGTCTTCCGGGAGTAACTCGTAAGCAAATTACATTAACTATATTTAAAAAAGCTGCAGTTAGTGGTGGAGATTCGAGTTATCAAGTTGCACGTGAAATCGTGGCATCGAGTGGCAAACGGTTTGATATTGTATTATTAATTAATGGACTACCCCTGATTAATATTGAGCAAAAGCGAACCGATAAAACAACAGCAGAAGCTTTTGGACAATTGAATCGTTATTATCGAGATGGTGAATATTCAAATAACTTCATGGCATTTTCTCAAATGATGGTTATTACGACTGAAATAGAAACGTGTTACTTTGCAACACCAAAATCGGTTAATGACTTTAATCCTTCATTCATGTTTCATTGGTCTGATAAAAATAATCACCTGATTAATGACTGGAAGAAAGTAATTAGTCATTTTTTAAGAATTCCAATGGCACATCAAATGGTAGGTGATTATCTAGTTATTGATGAAGCAAAAGATAAAGAAAATCGTAGGCACATGCTCATGAGACCTTATCAAATCTATGCACTTCAAGCAATAGAGAGTGCAGCATTTGGTGCTGATAATGAAGATAAGATTCCTCATGGTGGTTTTGTGTGGCATACCACTGGCTCTGGAAAAACGATTACTAGCTTTAAAACGGCATTGTTTCTGTCGACTCGAGCGGGATTTGATAAGGTCATATTCCTTGTCGATCGCCGAGAATTAGATAGCCGTACTGGTGAAAATTTTAAAGCTTATGCTGCATATGAACCAGTAGATGTTGATGATACTAGCTCTACATATCAGTTAAAAAAGAAACTGAGAATGGTTAAAAACGGGATTATAGTTACGACAACGTTTAAGTTGAATAATCTAATTGAAGAATTAAAGAGAAATCAAGATTATAGTCTTTCTGATAAGAAATTTGTATTTATCATCGATGAAGCTCACAGGACTACTATGGGACAAATGATGGGTACGATTAAGGACTATTTTAAAAAGAATGGACTTTTCTTTGGATTTACCGGTACTCCTCTTTTTGATGAAAATAAGGTTAAGGGAAAAATTAATGAGAAAAGTGAACTGATTAATACAACTGAAAAGCTCTTTGGACCAGAACTTCATAAATATACAATTGACCAAGCTATTTCAGACAGAAATGTATTAGGGTTTCATATTGATTATATAAACACGGGTGAATTTAAAAGCTATGAGGACTTGAAAGAAAAACTTTTAGAGAAGATATTAAATGATGATCCGAGTTTAGATAAGAAAAAAGTTGAACGACAAATAGCAGCATTATCTGATCTTGAAGTCGAAAAGGAAGCCGTCAAAAATGCCCTTTTAATTTATCAAGATGAAACTCATATTCCACGAGTAGTACAAGAAATCTTAGATAACTGGGATACCCAATCACAAAATAAAGAGTTTAATGCAATTTTGACTGTAGCTTATAAAAAACGTGTGATAGATTATTACAAAGAATTCAAAAAGCAATTAGCAGAACGTGGAGATGTATTAAATATAGCTATGACATTTAGCTTTGGAAATGAGAATGATCCAGAGAATATTGCGGTTAAAGAGGCTGCGATGATGTTCAAAGATTATAGTGAGTTCACAGGGATTGAGTTTATTGCTGGAGATAAAAAACATGGTGAACAGGCTTATTTTGAGGATGTGGTAGAGCGTGCCACTCGTGGTGGAAGTGGGAGAAATCCAAAAAATATTGATCTTGTGATTGTTGCGGATCAACTGTTAACCGGATATGATTCTAAGAGGTTGAACACCTTATATGTGGATCGAAAATTAGAATTACAAAGTTTAATACAAGCATATTCAAGAACTAATCGTGTTTTTGGTGCAAGTAAAGAATTTGGAACTATTATTAACTTTCAGTACCCAAAAATTACTGAAGAGAGTGTGAATGAAGCCCTAAAATTGTACGGAAGTGGAGGAAAGAGTAGTAAAGTAATTGTTGATCAATATGATATTGCAGTATCTAAGTTGAAAAAATTACTAAACGATATGGTATTAACTCTACCAGAACCTTCAGAATGGGCTTCAATAAAGAATCTTGAAGATGAAAAACAACTCTTCAAAGAAGCTTTTCTTAAGGCCAGTGAACAGATGAATATAGTCCAACAATACTATGAATATCAATGGTCTGATGATGATTTTGGAATGACTGAACATACTTGGTTAAAATATATTGGTGCTTATAAAAACTTGTTTTCTAAAGATCCACAAATTCCTGACCAACCAATTATTCATGTGCTCCAAGGAAGAACAAAGTTATCCAATACACAAGTAATAGATGCTGCTCATATTTTAAAATTAATTGGCAATAAGGTTATTACAACAGGTAAAGTCCAGACGGTTGATGCCGAACTTCTTCGTCTTATTTATGAACAAATTCAAGAATTGAGTGATAATGGGGAAGCAGAGATTGCTAAATTGATTCGTGAATTTGTTGAAAAAGAATTGATCACTGGTCATATTCCCTCAGAGATTGATTTTGATGAAGCTTTTAAAAATTGGAAAGAAGAAAAATTGAAACTAGAAGTTAAACAATTTTCTGAATTTTGGGGAATTAAAAATTTAGAAATAATGATTAAGTCCGTAAATTCTTATTCAGAAAACAAAACGGATATAGTTCCATATATCGATGAAATAATCGAAAGTATCGACATGGATATTGCTCAAAATAAGGAAAATAGTAATAGGCTTAAACATACTATTGACCTAGGTAAGAAACTACCTAGCTGGATTCTAGAAGTAAGAAGTAAATATTCATAAAGTTGATTTCTGATTTTTATAGTGTTGATAAATTACCATAGAAAGGAATTAAGCATAATTCAATTGCTTAATTCCTTTTTCAATTTTTATGGGCACTAAATATCAGCCCCCTTATCTTCTTTTTTTGCGCTAAAAGTGGTAGAATGGGTGAAAACCCTTGAAGGAGGAATTTTATGACAAAGA
>ERZ773197.1642-NODE-1642-length-15075-cov-7.029095_pt1 | contig 15075 bp, 19 predicted proteins | sample MGYA00580999_ERZ773197 | MGnify/ENA primary metagenome ERZ773197 (study PRJEB29015, sample SAMEA2738166) | human oral metagenome | biome: human oral; feature: human-associated habitat; material: saliva | place: China | collected 2185 ...
TGTCTGAAATAATGAGAAAGCATACAACAGCCTCAATGGTTGCTGAAACAACATTATCACATAGTCTTTTAAATAAATCTATAGAAGAACTGAAAACGTTTAATGCAGAAGCTGAATACAACAAACTTTTTGAAAACGAAATAAAGCAAGGTTAGGAGAAGATATGGAATTAAAAAGGAATACTCTGTATATTTGTTTTCACAAGCCAAAAAGCCTGATTGGATTTCTAATATCACTAAGGACATTAGGGAAATATAGCCATTGCGAATTTATCTATAACGACTATGTGTATCTCAGCAATCCAGGAGGGGTACGGATAAAGCCTTTTGTCTATAAGGGAAATATGGATATTTTTGAATTGGATAGCCATATTGAAATCCCTGTTGTGTTAAAAGAGTTCATGAAACTGAAAGGCAAGGGCTACGATTATGGCGCAATATTCTTTAGCCAGTTGCTGGAGCTGGGAATTGAGCATAAGGACAGATACTTCTGTTCGGAGCTGTGCCTGCATCTGATTAACAAGGGACTGGACGAGAGCCTGACGTACAATTTAAAGACATTAAGGGCTAGCGAGTTTAGTCCAGCCAAATTATACAAATATTTAAAAGATATGGAATTGCTGGGAAGGAAGGCGGAATGAAAATGGATATAAGGAATTTAATTGGAATCGAAATTATGGAGCAAGGAAAACTATTAAAAGTAACAGATGCCATGCTTGAAGGGGATAATATTGTTCTGATAACTGAAACAGTAGAGAAAGCTAAGAAAGATATAAAAGAAACTAAAAAAGGGAAGTGATTTAAATGGACAGATTTGAAAGGATATTTGACTATTTACTAAGAGTTGAAGGTGGATATTCAAACGATAAATACGATGCAGGAGGTGAAACTAAGTACGGAATAACTGAAGAAGACGCAAGAAAATATGGCTACAAAGGTCGCATGAGAGATTTGCAACTTGGAGTTGCTAAAGATATTTATAATAAAAATTATTATCACAAAAATGGACTTGATACTTTAAAGTCTGACAAAATAGCATTATCTGTTTGTGACTTTATTGTAAATGGCGGGAACTGGGGGAGCAAGAAAGCACAGGCTGCACTGAATGAACTAGGCTTTGATTTAAGAGTGGACGGAATTTTAGGAGAAAAAAGTTTAGAAGCTTTAAACAAAGTTGATGAAAATAAATTTTTAGAAAAATATCACGATTTACAAAGAAGATATTATAGAGTATTAGCCGCAAACAAGCCGTCACAGAAAAAATTTTTGACAGGCTGGCTTAACAGAGTAGACAGAAAAGAAAAATATTTAAAGGAGATGTTTTAGATGAAAAAAGTGATTTTAAATATAGGACACGGCGGAGTAAAAAAAGATCCTGGAGCATGTGGAAATGGATTTGAGGAACACGCTTGGAATAAAGATTTTGTGAATAACTATATTGTACCTGAATGCAAAGAGCAAGGCGTAGATTATGTCATAGTATATCAGGATTATTATTCTAAATTGCCAGACAAGATTAACAATTTAGCAAATAAAGGCGATGTAACATTATCATTCCATTTAAATGCAGCTAACAAAACAGCTACAGGTGCTGAAATGTTATATTGGCATAACTCAAAAAAAAGTAAGGAACTGGCAGAATTTTTACAGGAGGCTAACATTGAAGCGACACATTTGAAAGATAGAAAAATCTTGCCTCGTGATTATGCAGACAGAGGGGCAACTCTTTTGAGAAAAACTTCAACGCCTTGTGTCATAGTTGAAAGCGGATTCATAACAAATTCAGAAGATATGAAAGTGTTAGAATCAACAAAAAAAGAGCTTGCAAAATATTATGTAGCGGCTATTAAAAATTATTGGAAGAATAACTAAAAACGGTTTTGATACGAGCTGAATTTGAATGTTAAAAATAATTTTGGTATAAATGGTTAGCTAATAAGCAAAAATTGATTGCAGGGCTTGTTAGCTAGCTTAAAATTGATTTTATAAATTTTAGGAGGAAAAACAATGGATTTTAATAAATTTCAAGATATTTGCAAAGAAGAAGTGACAAAATATTTTAATAGCAGAAGCGATAAAACAGATAAATTTGAATTAAAAAAGGAAGATGTATTTGTGGTATGGTACTGTAAAACATTACAGAATGCAAAAGCGCTATTGAGTACAATTATTTCAGATGGAATGTATTATGAACTTACATACAACGGAGATAAAGATGAGATGTACTTAGATGCGTACAAGAAATGGGAAAACAAGAAAATAATTTTTTAGGAGATGATAAAAATGGATAAATTAGCAGCAAAAATATATTTGACAGGTAAAATTTTAGAATTAGGAAAAACTTTAATCTATAGAACAGAAATAGTTGCAAAAGGAAAGGCTGGAGCAGAAAAATTTAAACAGGTGTATGAAGGTTTCTGGGATAAACTTGAAGAACTATTGGAAAAAGAAAAAGAAATTGATAGAAAATGGATTCCGAATTTTATTGAAGAAGTTGGAGAAGATACAATTTTATCTTGTATTAAAGAATTGAAAACTAAGCTGATTCCATCCGAGTTTATACAACAAATATTTGACTTTGAGAAAGAAAATGACAAAAAAAATATATTATAAAGAGGCATAAAAATTGAGCGGAAATATATTAAAAGACATCACAGACTTGGGAATAGCTGTTGTGATTTGCGGTGTTTTCATCAGACAACAAAGCAAATTATTTGCACAGCAGGAAAGAGTAATCAGTGTACTAGCAAAGCTCGAAGAACAGTTAAATAGTGATACTCTGCGAGGGAAAGCGCTTGAAGTGACATTAGATGCAAAAATCAGAAATTTGAGAAATAATTTGCAGACATCAATAATTAGATATATTGTTGAGAACAATCTTGAACTGAACTGGAATATTATCAAGAGGGAAATAAATATAATAGTTCAGGAGGAAAAGCATAGTTTTTTTGTGAGTTTGAAAAATGTGACAGATAAAGTTTTTTTAAAAAGTCTGATGTTAGAACTAGATGAAGAGATGGCGAGTACAGAGAATTTAATAACGAAACTTTTGGAAGATTTGAAAGAAGAAGGAAGAAGCGACAAAGTTTTATACGATGTAGCTAAGAGAAGTGTTGAAACTCATTTTGATCACTTTGAAGCGAGAATGATGGAAAAAGTAGATGATTTACTGAATTAAAATTTTAGATGTGTAGTGAAGGCAGATTTAAACATCTGTCTTTTTTTTGTAAAAATTTTAAAATATTTTATAAAAAAGTTATTGACAAAATATAAGAGATATAGTATAATTATATCAAGATGAGATATGTAAAAAAGAGAGCTACAAAAGCTCCCGAATTCAAGTTTATTTTATCACATCTTAAAATTAAAATCAAGGAGTGGTGAAAATGTTTAATAAAAGAAATATAATGAAAAGAGCTTGGAAAATGTTAAAAAAAGAATTTGCTGAAACATTTGGAAAATGCTTGAAAGCAAGTTGGGCATTAGAAAAAAAAACAGTGAAATTTTTTACTGATAAAGAATTAACACAAGAAGAAGCTACTGAAATTATGAAAAAAAATTCTAATTTTTGGAAACATTGTCAAGTACAAAAATTAGAAGGTGGAGAATGGGGTAACAGAACATATATTGGTAAAGGTGTACAAACATTTGAATTAAATGCTTGGATAGTCAAAGGAAGAGCAAGAATATATGCAAAAATGTTAATTGATGGTTGGGAAGTAAAAAAAACATATGTTGAAGTATTAGTATAAGAAAGGAAGAAAATGGAAGAAAAATCAAAAAAATCAAGAGGAGTTAAGAAAGGTCAAACCCCAACTTGGAAAGTCGGAAGGAAGAAAAAAGAAGAGAAAATAAAATATGTTTCTAAATCTGTTTCCCTGCCAAACGAAAAATGGGAAAAGCTGGAAGAGATCGCAAAGAATCAAGGAACTACTAAAAACAAACTTATAGCAAATTTAGTAGAAAATTTTTTAAATATTTTTGAAAAAAAATAACTTTTTTATAAAAAAGTTATTGACAAAATATAAAAAGTGTAGTATACTAAATAATGTAGAAAGGAGGTGGAAAAAGTTGTAATGGCAAAGAAAAATAAAAAAATGCTGGAAATAAAAGAAGTAACAGTCACGATCAACTTATTTATTTTCAGCATTACAATAAAATTTTCTAAATAGAAAACAGGTTTGAGGGATAGCCACCCTCCACCTGTAACCATTATAGCACAAAAATATGAAAAAAGAAATAAAAATTGGAAAAGCAAAAATAAGTTTTGAAATTAGAAAAACAACATCAAAAGAAAAAATATCAGCTTTGATTGTAATTTTAATTATCGTACTGCTGATATACATATTTAAAAAATAAAACTTGGAGGAAATAAAGATGAAAAAATTAAATTACTGGAATGTGAAAGAATACAAATCAGAAGAAGACAAAAAAGCGTGTGAAGATGCTTGGGACAAAGAAATAGAATTGAGAGTTGACGATTACGGAAGAGTGTTTGATGAATCTGATACATACATCGCTGATGTAGTGTATCAAGAAAGTTCAGAATATTAAAAATAACAGTTTTAAATTTAAAAAAAGTAAAAAATAAAGGGCAGACTAAAAATCTGCTCTTTTTTGTTTGTAAAGAATTATACAATTCTCTTATTCTTTTTCTTTGCTATCAATTTCGGTTTTTACTTTTAGAACTTTAAGATCCTGAATTTTCATTTCTTTAAGTTCTAAAATTTTAATTTTTCTTAAATTTTTGATTTTTATTTCTTTCATTTTTTGCTCCGTTGAGTTTTCAAAATATTGTGATAAATAAAAGTAAAACATCTCACAGATTGTTAAAAATCGCTTGTGTAATATACACGTAATATACACATTATAATTAAGAAAAGATACTCTGAGAGGAGACTAAAATTTTTTTAAGGCTTATTTTATATTGTCATAAATTTATTAAAAAGAAAATTTTGAAAGGGGATGGAATATAAAATGTTTTTTTGATTAATTGTAAAGAAAAGAGATGGGTTATATTCAGGATAAAATTATTTTAAGACTATAAAATTAATCAAATAAAAAAAGAACTATAAATATAACAATATAGTTCTTTTATAATTTTAGAAGCATCAAAGACTAAATCTCCAAAAATTCCCTCTCAAACTCCTCCTCCGTAAGCACCCGAATTCCCAGTTTTTCAGCCTTTTCCAGCTTACTTCCAGCTTTTTCTCCAGCAATTAGAAAATCTAGATTTTTTGAAACTGCTGACAGATAATTTCCGCCTTTAGAAAGGATGATGTCTTTTATGTCGTTTCGTTTGTATTTTTGGAGTTTTCCAGTTGCAAGGAAATTTTTGCCTTTTATTGGGTTGTCGGCTATTTCTTTTAAATCGGATTCGTTAATGGCGAATTGTAAGCCGACGTTTTGCAAATTTGTGATGATTTTCCAGTTGTTTTCATTGTTTAAAAAGGTATTTACAGCGATTGCTACTTTATCGCCGATTCCTTTTACAGATAATAAATTTTCAATTGACTGATTTTTTAGATTTTCAATATTTTTGAAATTTTTTGTCAAAAGGTTTGCATTAAATTTTCCAACAAAAGGAATTCCAAGTGCATAAAGGACTTTTGAAAAATCACGATTTTTGCTAGCTTCAATATTATTTATTAAGTTATCTACACTTTTTTGACCCATTTTTTCAAGATTTTCTAATTCTTCACGGTATTCCTTTAACGAATAAATATCAACTATTGTTTTTATTTTTCCTAATTCAATAAATTTCTCAACAATTTTATCGCCAAGTCCAGAAATATTCATTGCATCACGAGAAACAAAGTAGGCAATTTGGCGTTTGACTTTTTCTGGACAAAGTGGATTGTGACATTTTAAGGCGACAAGTCCCTCCTCATGTGCAAGTTCGCTGTTGCAGACAGGACAGTTTGTTGGTTCCTGGATTTCAATTTCTTCTCCAGTTCTGTCATTGAATACAACATTTACCACTTGCGGAATAATTTCAGCCGCTTTTTCTACAATAACATTATCACCAATTTTTATATCTTTTCTGCGAATTTCATCAAAATTATGTAAACTAGCCCTTTTTACAACAGAACCTGACAAGTTTACAGCCTCCAGTTCAGCAACAGGGGTAATTACACCTGTTCGCCCAACTTGAAAAGTTACATCCATTAATTTTGTTTTTACTTGTTCAGCAGGAAATTTGTAGGCGATTGCCCATCGTGGACTTTTAGTTGTATAGCCAAGTATTTCATATAGTGAAAAATTATTTACTTTTATAACAAGCCCATCTGTTTCATAATCAAGTTTTTTCCGATCATCATGCCATTTATCAATAGCTTTTTCCAATTTTTTAAAATCAGTATATTTTTCAAATATTTTTGTTGTCTTAAATCCAAGTTTTTCAATGTATTCAATACTTTCCAGATGTGTTTTAATCCCATAATTTTCAGCATTTACCAAATAATAAAGGTAGCAGTCAAGCCCACGTTCTGCAACTATAGTCTTATCCAGCTGTCTTATCGTTCCTGAAGCTGCATTTCTTGGATTTGCAAAAACATCTTCCCCTTCATCTTCACGTTCCTGATTTATTCGATTAAAACTGGAAATTGGCAAAATAATTTCTCCACGTACTTCAAGTGAGATATTTTCTTTCAATTTTTTCGGAATAGTTGGAATTTCCCTGATATTTTCAGTAACATCTTCCCCGACTTGTCCATCTCCCCGAGTCACAGCTTGAACAAGCATCCCATTTTCATAAATCAAGCTTATGCTAAGCCCATCTAATTTTAGTTCTAAGATATATTCTAATTCTTTAGAATTATTTTCAATATTTTCAGCCAAAATAATCTTTTTAACCCTTTTATTAAAATCCTCAATTTCAGAAATATTATAAGTGTTCGATAAACTAAGCATAGGCACTCTATGCCGCACTTTTGAAAATTTCTCGCTCGCAGTTCCTCCAATCTTTTCAGTAGGCGAATTTTCCCCATTTTTATTATATTCCAGCAATTCTGGATATTTTTGCTCAAGTTCCTTTAATTCACGTATTAAAAAATCATATTCCATATCGGAAATAATGGGATTGTCTTCATTGTAATAAAGATTGTTGTGGTATTCGATTTCATTTCTTAATTTTGTATATTTTTCTTGAATTTCAGAAAAATTATTATTTTTTTTATTTTCTATATTTTGATTTTCATTGTTTTCTTCTTGATTAAATAAATTCACGACTGCTCCTTTTGTTTAAAATTGTTTTGTAAATTATATCATTTTTTTTATGATAATAAAAGTTTTTGGGAGTAAATAAATTGGAGTATGAATTTAAAAATATTGATAAATTTTAAAATGAATAGATATAAAAATTTTAAATATTATAGAAGAAGTTGCTGAAGTGAGAAAGAAAATTATTGATAACTAAAAAAATTTTTAAAAACTATTGACATACGTATAAAAAACACGTATAATAATAATGTAAGGAGGAATAATGTCAAGAACTAAACCTTACAGAAGTGTTGTTAAAGTTCTAAAAAAGAATGGATGGGAGTTGGATCATACGACTGGTTCGCATGAAATTTATATAAAAAATGGAAAGATATGTCCTTTAAAATGTACAAAAAAGGATATTCCTTCTGGAACTTTAACAAATATAGAGCGTATTACAGGGCTTAAATTTTAGCCTTGTAATATTTTTAGGAGGGTATCTTTATGAAAAGTAGATTATTATATCCGTGTATTGTAAAAAAGGAAGATGGGATTTTTTATGCCAATTTTTTAGATTTTGAGGGATGTTTTACTGATGGTGAAACTCTTGAAGAAGTTGTAATAAATGCAAAAGATGTTTTATCGGGAACATTATTTACGATGGCAAAACATAATATTCCGTTTCCAAGTTCTGAAAATAAAAAAATTAATTTAAAGGATGGTGAATTTTTAATATATATTGATGTTTGGATTTCTCCAATTTTAGAAAAGGCAAAAAATCAATCTATTAAAAAAACATTGACAATTCCTAAATGGTTAAATGATGAAGCTGAAAAACATTCATTGAATTTTTCTAATATATTGCAAACAGCATTAAAAGAAACATTAGGGTTATAAAATCCAAAAGATAAAAATGTTCAAAAATAAATTATTCAGAATTATATTGAATTTTTGGGCATTTTTTTTATTTTAAAATTATCTTTTTTATACTGTTATATTTTCTCAAAATGTGGTATGATATAAACAATTAAAACTGAAAAAATAAAAGGAGGAAATTGAAAAGAATATAAAATATGGAGAGAAGTAATAGTGAAATGATAGATGAAAATGTGAAAAATATAGATACAATTGAAAAAATTGATATTTTAGGGATGGATTTGGAAAGTTTGCAGGAAAAATTTATTGGGATTGGGCTGAAGAAGTTTAATGCCAGTCAGGTATTTGATTGGCTGCATAATAAATTGGTGTTTGATTTTGATGAATTTTCTAATATTTCAAAGAAAGACAGGGAGATTCTTAAAGAGAAATTTTATGTGGCAAAACTTGAGTTTAAGACACATCAGGTTTCAGAAGATGGGGATACTGAGAAATTTTTGTTTGAACTGAAGGATAAAAGGCTGATTGAAAGTGTGCTTATTTCCCATAAAAATCGGCATACGCTTTGTGTTTCATCGCAGATTGGGTGTCTTATTGGGTGTGACTTTTGTGCGACGGCGACAATGACTTATGAAAGAAATTTGTCAATTTCAGAGATTTTGCTGCAGTATTATTATGTTCAGAAGCATCTTATGAAACGTGGAGAAAAATTGGGAAATGTGGTTTATATGGGAATGGGAGAGCCATTTTTAAATTATGATGCGGTTCTTGGATCTATTAATATGTTAAATTCTCCAAGAGGGCAAAATTTTTCAAAGAGGAATTTTACAATTTCTACAAGTGGAATTGTAAACGGGATAAAAAGATTTACAGAAAATGAAAATCAGATAAATCTGGCGATTTCGTTACATTCGGTAAGGGATGATGTGAGAAGTGAAATTATGCCGATTAATAAAAGATGGGGAGTGAAGCAGTTAAAGGAGGCGCTTTTAGATTATCAAAAGAAAACTAAGAATCGGATTACGTTTGAGTATATCTTGATTGATGACTTGAACTGTGAGCCTGAGGATGCGAGAGAATTGGCTGGATTTTTAAATTCGTTCTCGTGCCTTGTTAATTTGATTCCGTATAATCCTGTTGGAGGAAAGCCGTATAAAACTCCTTCAAAACAAAAACAAAGGGAATTTTATAAATTATTAAAAGATAAAAATGTTAATGTAACATTGCGTGAAACTAAAGGGCAAGATATTGCGGCGGCTTGTGGACAGCTGAAAGCAAAAAAACAGATGGATTCTTCTCAAAATGTTTAGGTAAATTGAGAAAAGGATGTTAGAGCAATTTAGTTGAAGATTTTTGAAAAAATAAAAAAATTTAAATAAATATTGTAGCAGTTACGAAAAGAGGTAGTAATGAAAAAGAATAATAAAAAAGTAAAAGTGGAAAAACCTAGGAAAAAATTCAGTTTACTCTCGTTTTTTTTCAAAGTTTTTTTATTTCTGTTTGTGATTGGAATTGGAGCTGGAGCATATTTGGTGTATACAGTGAGCAAGGAAACGCCTGTTGATTTGATAGATGGTTATGCTCCTGTGTCGCCTTCGGTAATTTATGATATAAATGGAAATCAAATTGATACAATAATGGTTCAAAATCGTGCGCCGATAGGGATAGGAGAGATTCCTCCCTATGTTCAAAATGCATTTTTGGCGATAGAAGATAGAAAGTTTAGAACACATCATGGATTTGATTTTATCAGAACAGCAAAAGCGGCTTTTTTAACACTTACAGGAAGACGGATTGAAGGTGGAAGTACAATTACGCAGCAGCTTGCGAAAAATGCCTTTTTATCGCCTGAACAAACGATAACAAGAAAAATTAAGGAAGCAATTTTGGCGGTGGAAATTGAAAGAAAATATACGAAAGATGAAATTCTGGAAAATTATTTGAATACGATTTATTTTGGGCAGGGAGCTTATGGGATAAAAAATGCTGCAATAAAATATTTTAATAAGCAGCCAAAACAGTTGACTATTGCACAAGCGGCTATTTTAGCCAGTCTTCCAAAGTCGCCGACAAAATATTCAAAGATAGAAAATGCGTTGGGAAGAGAAAGACTTGTTCTTAGTCAAATGAAAAATTATGGATTTATAACAGATGAAGAGTATAATGAAGCGATTAATGAAAAAATTAAATTTGTAAACGGAAATATAAAAAGCCGTAATGAAGAAGAACAAATTTCAACTTCAAATGTTGCGCCTGAATTTACGACAGTTGTTTTAAGTGAAGTAAGAAAAATATTGAAAATACCTGAAGAAGATCAAAAATTCTTATTTGATGGTTACAAAATTTATGCAACAGTTGATTTGGATTTACAAAGAGCAGCTTATACGGCATTTAATAATAACTATAACTTAAAAAGCCGTGCAGATTTAAATGGCGCTTTATTTTCAATTGATCCAAGCAATGGATTTGTAAAAGCGATGGTTGGGGGGAAAAATTATAAAAAAGGGAACTTTAACCGTGCAATAAGTTCGTTAAGACAGCCTGGATCGTCATTTAAGCCAGTAGTTTATCTTGCTGCATTGCAAAAGAAAATGGCGATGAATAGTGTTATGGAAGATTCTCCAGTAAAAATTGGAAACTGGAGTCCGAAAAACTATGATGGAGTCTACAGGGACAGCATGACACTTGCTAAAGCTCTGGAAATTTCAAATAATGTAATACCAGTAAAATTATTGCAATATGTGGGAATTGATGCTGCTGAAAAGGTTTGGCGCAATGCTGGAATTGTCGGTGGAGATTTTCCTAAAAACTACACATTGGCACTTGGTTCGATTTCCACAAGACCAGTGGATATGGCAACGTTTTATGCGGCGCTTGCAAATGGAGGATATCAAGTACAGCCTCAATATATTTATAAAATTGAAAATAAATATGGTGAGGTTATTTATGAAGCTAAACCTAAAATGAAGAAAGTATATGATTCAAAAGATGTGGCAATATTAACTTATATGCTTGAAAATGCCGTAAATTATGGAACTGGTCAGCCAGCTAAAGTATTTAAAGATGGTAAATTGATTCCAATGGCTGGAAAAACAGGAACAACTTCAGATTATGTTTCAGCTTGGTTTACAGGATATACGCCAACTCTTGCGACAGTAGTTTATGTTGGAAATGATGACAATAAGTCAATGGGGCCTGGAATGACAGGAGGAGCTGCAGCTGCGCCAATCTGGAAGAATTATATGCAGGCGGTAGTTGATTTACCAAATTACAATGTTGGAGTTTTTGAGTTTATAGATGATTATATTATGAGAAAAGATTTGACAACAAGAGATATTGACTTGCAAATTGGACTTCTTGACAGAGATGGTGTAAATAAACGAACAGCATTGTTTAAGGCGGGAACAGAGCCAATTGAATATGAAGGAAAATTTAGAAGAGGAGTTACTTTTTAAAAAAATAAATTTTCTTTAAAGTTATTAAGGAATTTAAATATAATAAAAAATATGATTTCAATACAAATTAATGTACGAGAAATCATATTTTTTTAAATAAATTTAGCTTACGACATAAATAGTAATTTAACTATAAATAGTGCTCCTAAAATGATCATTACCCAAGAAACAGGTCTTCTGTCTTCTTTTTTTGAAAATAAATTATAAAATAAATTTATTAATACGTAGGATAAAATTCCTAATGTTAATCCATCTCCGATGCTATAAGTTAAAGCCATTGTAGTGATTGTGATAAATGATGGAACACCTTCCAAGACATCATGCAAATCTATGTTTTTAACTGAACTTAGCATTAAATAACCAACGTAAATTAAGGCTGGAGCTGTGGCACATCCTGGTATTGAAATAAATATTGGTGAGAAAAACATTGATATTAGGAATAAAACTCCTGTTGTGATGGCTGTCCATCCAGTTCTTCCACCTGCGATAACTCCTGTTGAGCTTTCCACATAAGTTGTAACTGTTGAAACTCCAAGTGCTGCGCCAGCTGTAGTTGCTATTGCATCTGCCATTAGGGCACGTCCTACATTTGGTACATTTCCGTTTTCATCTAGCATATCTGCTTTTGAGCATACTCCTACTAATGTTCCAACAGTATCAAAAAAGTCTACAAATAGGAATGTACAAATTATGACAAATAAATTTCCAAACATTTTAAAATCTGTAAATAATGAAAAGTCCAATTTTCCCATAACAGGCATCATTGACTCATATTTAAAAATACCGGATGGTAAATAAATTCCCAATTCCTTTGCATGTGCAGGATTTAAAAGAGCATATCCCCAAGCTAGCAAAGAACTTAAAACAATTCCATAAAGAATTGAACCACGTACATTTTTTTTATCTAAAATAGATATTAAAATTAGTCCGATGAATGAAATTATAACGGCTGGAGAAAAATGTCCCATGCTTACTTTTGTAGATTCATTCAAAACAACAAGTCCGCTTCCTGAAAATCCTACAAATGCGATAAATACTCCAATTCCACCAGTAACAGCATGCTTCATATTTTCTGGAATAGAATTTACCACAGCTTCACGTATTTTAAAAAGTGTCAAAACAATAAATATAATACCTTCACAAAATACGGCAGTTAAGGCAGTTTGCCAGCTAATTCCGCCCTTTAATACAACTGTAAATGCAAAGAATGCATTTAATCCCATACCAGAAGCAAGAGCAAAAGGCAAGTTTGCAATAAGTCCCATAAGAAAACATCCTAGTGCGGCTGAAAAGCAAGTTGCTGTAACTAATGCACCTGCATTCATTCCAGTTTTTGATAAAATATTTGGATTTACGGCGATTATGTATGCCATTGTAAGAAATGTTGTAATTCCTGCCATAATTTCCTTTTTCATATTGACATTTTCATTTGTTAAAAGCGGGAAAAGTCGTTTAAGTCCGCTTGTTTCATGAATATTAGATGTACTCATCTTGATTAATCAACTCCATTTCTATTTTTATTTATTTTTTATTTTAATAAGGGGTTTTGCCCCCTTTTTACAATGTTTATTTTGTTTTAGTTTGATCGTTTAATCTTCTTCGTTTTCTTTGTTTTTCATTTTTTCTTCTTCCAATTTTTCCTTGTCAAATGTCATAACAACTTTCTCGATTTTTTTATTTCTTACTCTTTGAGGCTTGAATATAACGCCATTAATTGTAATTGGTTCGATATTTTCATTATCTTCTGGAATATATCCCAGATTTTCAATCAAAATACCGCTTAAGGTATCATAATATTTAGATTCAAGTTCAAAGTGAAAGTTGTCATTTAAGTCATATAATGAAACATCACCATTGACTAGATATTTATTTTTTGAAATTTGATGAATTGACAAGTCTTCGTCATCAAATTCATCATCAATATTTCCCATAACTTCCTCAATTAAGTCTTCAAGTGTTACAATTCCTGAGAATCCGCCATATTCATCAATTAATATTGTAATATGTTTTTTTTCAAGCTGCATTTCATTAAAAAGTTCATTTACATTTTTTGTTTCAGGAACAAAGTATGCCTCTTGAACCAAGTCAGATATTTTTATATTGTCGAATCCTTTTTTATAGGCTTCTATCATCAAATCTTTAACCATCAGAATTCCAATAATATTATCTGCTTCATTTTCATAAACTGGAATACGTGAATATTTTTCAATTTCCTTATTTTCAAAAAGTTCATGAATTGAAATATTTTTGTCAATTAAAAATACTTTTGTTCTTGGAATCATTATTTCCCGTGCAATCTTTTCATCAAATTCAATGATATTTTCAATCATTTCCTGTTCAGTTTCATTAATAACTCCATGTTCCTTCCCAACTTCCACAAGTGAACGCAGTTCCTCCTTTGAAACTTTCTCTTCAATATTATCTTCTCTCATTCTCAAAATTGTAAGTACCAAATTTGTAGAAAATGTCAAAAATTTTACAAAAGGAGAGAATATTGTTGAAATAAAGACAATAACTCCAACTGATGATAAAGCTATATTTTCTGAATTTCTAAGTGCAATTCTTTTTGGAATCAATTCTCCAAAGACAAGTGTAACATAAGATAATATAAAAGTTATCAAAATCATTGAAATCTGGCTGCTATATGGAATTTTCAAAGGTTTTAGAGCCTCTGAAAGAAATTGTGAAAGTCCAGTTGCCGCTGATGCTGATGCAAAGAAACTAGCCAGAGTAATTCCAACTTGAATAGTAGATAAAAATTTACTTGGCTCTTTTAGTAGATTATCAAGTAAAATTGCCTTTTTATTTCCATCTTCAATTAATATTTTTAATTTATTTTTATTTAACGAAACAATCGCCATTTCCGCACTGGAAAAGAAAGCGTTAATTCCCGTTAAAATTATTATTATTACAATTTGTAATAATAAACTGCCCTCAGACATTTATTTTTCCTCCTAATTTTTTTAAACTTATGAATATTATAACATATTTTTAAAAAATTTAAAAATTGATTTTAGAATTAAAATAAATAAAAAACCTATTTTAAATTTAAAAAACTCAAAATAGGTCGATCAATTTATTAATTTCTATAAACTATTTTTTGTCTGCCTTTTGTTCCAGTCTTTTATAAACCTCAATAAATTCCTTTGCCAATTCCTTAAATAAAATCGCTGTCATCAAGTGATCTTGTGAATGTACCATAATTAATCCAACATCAATTTTTTCTCCTCCAGCTTCCCTTACAATCAAATCTGTCTGTAATTCATGTGCCTTCAGCATTTCCTCAGTAGATTGCTTCATAAATTCTTCCGCTTCATCAAACTTCCCTGCCTTCGCCGCATTCATAGCCTGATAAGCCAAACTTTTAGTTTCCCCTGCGTGTCCAATCAATGTCATTGCAATCATTTCAATATCCAATATTTCTTCAGCCATGGTAATTCCTCCTAAATAATTATTTTTTGTTTTATTCTCAATTTTGTTATAACACACGTTTCCCTGTATGTCAATTTTTCATATTTTCAATTAAATTTTCGTCTATTTTCATT
>ERZ773197.1648-NODE-1648-length-15053-cov-15.540872_pt1 | contig 15053 bp, 12 predicted proteins | sample MGYA00580999_ERZ773197 | MGnify/ENA primary metagenome ERZ773197 (study PRJEB29015, sample SAMEA2738166) | human oral metagenome | biome: human oral; feature: human-associated habitat; material: saliva | place: China | collected 2185 ...
GACGGAGTTTACGTTAAATGGATGAAATGCGTCAAAGAAAAGAAAAATTATCATCTGAAATGAAACAGATTAAAATAGAAGCGAAAGAAAATGCTGCCCGAAAAGATGAGTTTTTGGAATTTTCAAAACAATCACAGTTATTTTCAGAAGAAATGACTTTGTATTTGAAAGGGTCTAGAGATAGCAAACGAGTGGAGAACTTAATGGAGGAGCAGAAGCAGCTTAACAAAATGGTCAAAAAGCAATTAGCAGATATTGAAAACGAACTAGAGTTTAAACGAAAAAAGCTTTTACTAGAAAAAGAAGAATTAGATAGATTACATCATAAAAAGGAGGATTTGAATGAGCATTGATATGTATCTTGGAGATTCTGATAGGCAAAATCAGAGTATTAGCTCAATTATAAAATCAAGAAGCAACCATTATAACAACTTACATGGGACCCTACTCCAGTTCGGTTATTCTTCTCCTTTTTTATCAGGAGTTACTTACGACTCTGCGAAAAACTATTCCCAAAAAATTTTAATACCACTTATTAAAGCAGGTATGTTGTTAGATGAAGCTGTTAAAGAGAGCTGTGAAGCATTTACTAAAAAATATCGAGAAGAAGTAGACACGGTTGACCTACGAGAATCGGACCTTCTGGATAAAATTGATCGTGCTGAAGCTTTTGCGAATCAATCTAGAGATCTGATGTCATTAGAGTTTCGAAATGAGCATCCTAATGCAACTTATTTAAGGAACTTACAACGTATTGAAGACAATCATTTAGAGACCAAACGATTACTTGAGGAAAAACTAGCGAAATTAAGAGCTTTTAATAGCAACTCAAGAGCCATGTTTGCTAAAGCAGATGAACTTTATCAATTGGTTCAAAAAGGAATTAATGAAGCAACTCATTCATGGAGTGAAGTTGGTCGTAGTTATTTATTAAATGAAAAGGCCATCGAAACTTGGATGGAATCAATCGATCAACATTGGATAAACTCTTCATATTATATTATGGCTGAAATGGCCGGAATTGTGAAAAAAGGGTTGAAAATATCTGAGGACGAGTTTGAAAGATTAAAAAACTATTTGGACGGCCATCCTAAAGTTGCTTTTTATAATGAAGGTATTCAATTGATTGAACGTTATCAGCAGTTACAATTTTTTAAAGGTATTGTTAATGATTTCGCTTGGTCCGCTTTAGAGGAAAATGTAAATGCTCTTTTAAACAAATTAAATGATGCAATACCTAGTGTTTTTAAACACATGAATTTTTTTCCGAATTTATATTTTTCAAACATAAATGTTAGTTTTGATGCAACCGGCTATAATAAAGCAATAAACAAAGCTTTTAATAACTTTTTGCTGAAATCTTTGACACAAGGTGTTAATATCCCAATATCTAATATAACTAATTTTATGGGTTTTGAATTGAAAGATTTTAGAGGCAATCAACTTTACTATAGACTGTCAGGGCTAAACTTGTTATTTTCAAGTTTGAATTTTTATCAAAATTTGCAAAAGGAGAATATAGGAAGAGCTATCGTTCATACCAGTTTTAATATGATTAGTGCTTCAGCGTTGTTTGATATACTTGCATCAGGTGTGGAACTTCTAGTTACTGCAACTACAAAATATAGTTTAGTAACTGATCTTGTTAAATTAACTAGTGTTTATTTACCTACAAGTCCACTTACGTGGACTATTGTTGGAACTGTTGTGGTAGGGAGTGCAGTGACATATGCATATGAGAATAATATGTTTGGGATAAGGGATATTATTAATAGTTCAGGCGATAGATTGAATAAATTTTTAATGGAGTTATTTGATAATGTGGGGACGTTTTTTGACTCGAATCTTTCATCACTCCATTCTGTTTTTGGAGGTTAATATGATTAAACTGGAATTTACGCCTTCTAATATTGGATGTTTTTACATCGTAGACGCATCCGATGGAAAGAGATACGTTATCGATAATAGTTCGGTTAGCAATAAGGAAATTGTGTGGGGATTGTTACCTAAGCAGATTACAACAACTGCATACGAACTTAGTAAGAATAATAGTAAATTTGAATATGAACACAAATCAAATATTAAGGATAGAGGAAAGGTATTAACGGTTATCTTTTTACCTATTATTGGAGGGGTATATCGAGGGCTTTCATCTTTGTTTCAAAGCAATAATGATGACGGACAGATAATAAAGATGTTGTTTTTTGTACTATCTTTGTTAGCAGGATACGTATTTATAAAAGTTTCGATATTCTTTTCTCGGAAGAAAGCACTCAGGAGGTTAGGAGGAAATCCTAGAAAGTTTCGACTAAACTTTAAAACGAACGAGAAACGAAATTTCATAGGGGTTATTTTCCCACTGCTAAACTTTCTTTGTTTTCTTTTGTTCTGGTTTGTGGGAGATGGATCAGAAGTGTTCTTTTTAATTCTGAATAGTGTCTTCGCGATGTTGTCTTGTGTCGTATCAGTGGCAGCTATTCCGGTTCAACTTTATTACGAAAGGAAGACGATTGATTTAGTATCAATCGAGGAGGTTAAATAATGAATGAAGTATTACCAATTGGATCTATTATCTATTTAAAAGAAGGTCAGCAAAAAGTGATGATTTTAAGTAGAGGTTGCCAATTACAACAAGATAACGAAGTTGTATTTTTTGGATATTCAGGAGCTGCATATCCTGTTGGATTAAATCCGGAACAAATCTTTTACTTTAACCATGAAGACATTGATAAAGTAGTATTTCATGGATATACAGATTTAGATGAAGAACGTTTTGTAGAATTATATAAAAAATGGTTTGAAGAAAACAAAGCGAATTTAAAAATAGGGAAAACACATTAATAGAAAAGTGAAAATAACGATGATACTCACCGTGAAGTTTTTATTTTTATATTGCTAATTATTTGTGAATGTGATACTATCGAAATGTAACAAAAATCAATATTATAACTGAAGGAGTTCATTAAAATGGGACAAATTAAAGTTTCTCCAGAGACGTTACAAACACGTGCTCGTGAATATAGCAAAGCTTCAAACGAAGTAAATGGAATTTTATCTAACTTATCAGCTTTACAACAAACATTAGCAGCTGAATGGGAAGGACAAGCTTTCCAAGGTTTTGATAGACAATTTAACGAATTAAAACCAAAAGTAAAAGAATTTGCTGAATTATTAGAACAAATCAACGTTCAGTTAGTTGGAGCTGCTCGTGCAATGGAAGAGCATGACCAAGCTTTATCTCAAAAATTCGGATTAAACTAATGGATAATGGATAGACCATCTATCCTAAGAAGGTGGGAGCGAATCCCGCCTTTTTCTTTTAAAAAATTGAAGGGAGAAGAAAATGAAACATAAGAAAGTCTTCCTGTTTTCAGGAGTGCTTTTAATAGCGGTATTATTATTATCATTATTCGGAGTGGTGAAACCACAAAATACAAATCGTTCGACGTCAGTTCAAGACGCGCAGACAGCTAAAAGTGATGTCACTATTGCTGTTGTGAATGAAGATAGTGGGACAAACTATAATGGAGACAAAGTGACAGTTGCAAATATCTTAATTGAATCATTTGCCAAGACAACTCCGTACAAAGTTGAAACGGTGTCTCGTTCGACAGCTGAAAAAGGGTTAGAAAATGGAAACTATCAAGTGATGGTGATTTTACCAAGTCATTTTTCACAAGACGCCCTTTCGTTAGAAGCAACAGCTCCAAAACGTGCGTTGTTCCAATATAAAGTAAATGCTGACAAACAAGTTTTAGTGAAACAAGCCGAAGAGGCAGTATCGTCATTAAAGCAGGCATTCAACCAAGATCTTATTCGCATTTATTTTAGTAGCGTAATCGCCAACTTGAAAAATGCACAGAAACAAGTTTCTGGAGTCGTAAAAAATCAAGGAGATACGGTTGACCAATTTCAAACTGGGCTTTTAGAACCGTTGATGCAATATTCTCAAGAATTTAAAGGGATTTCTAGTTCGTCGAATAATGCAGCAGAAGTGATGAATGGATTTAATACAATCATTCAGAATTCAAATGCATCGTTCACACAAATTATTTCCGTAGATAAAACATACGAAAATGAAATTGCTAAAATTAAAGAGTTGCAAGATGCGTGGGCTCAATCGATTGCTAAAAGAGAAAGTGAATTAGCAGTTTATGATAAAGGTATTTCTAGCATGACGGTGACGGATCCGTTGAAAATTATGCAAGAAGTAAATGGACAAAAGCTTCCAGAATTAAGCAATGGACAAGATTTGAATCAAGTCTTAGCAAACTCAAATGAGTTAAGTAAACGTCTGAATGAATTCGTTGAGGATATTAAGAAGAGAAACGAAGAAATTAATACTTATTTAAATACAACCTATAAAGCGAAAATTAAGCAAGCAGTAGCAGAGTCGCTTGCTGATAATAGTAACCAAACGAAGAAAACGCTAGGTTTAATGGTTTCGGAGTTACGTAATAATATTGATAAGAAGTTTATTTCAAGCGCTCAACAAATGACGCTTTATGATGATGCTACGATTGATCGTATGGCATTATCAGCTGCAGATAAGCAGTTTCTAAAAAATACAGTTCATTTTATTCAAAAACTAAATCCATCAGCAACAACACAAACAAGTAACCAAGATACTTTTGTTAGCAATAAAGAAAATGACATTAAGAACAAAGTAATTTCAGGACAGATTGCTGTAAATGATATTGCGGGTAACATTAAGAAAATCACTCTAGCTGTTGATAGTCGTTACAGTGTTCAAAGTTTACGCATTAATGGTCAAGGAGCCTCATTCTCACAAAGTGGTAGTTCTGTGGAAGTGACTTCAGGGTATAATGCTTCTGCGAAGCAATTACGTGTAGATTATGAATTGAAATACAATGGTGGATCGGTCGCAAGCGATAGTTGGTTTGCGCCAATCTTATCGAAAATCAATGTTGTGACTGAAGAATCAATTGCTCATCTTAGCGATGAACAAAAACAAGCGTTATTAAATAATATTGCTTCATTAAATAGTAGTATTCAACAATCCAATAAAGTGATTGAAGCTTTTAATAATTATCAAGCTTCAGGGAATGCGACTCCTAAAAAGTTCGATACATTAACTCCGCTAGATGGAGCAACTCTAACGGTGAATACTAGCTCTCAAGCAATTCAAAGAACATATAGCGGTAGTGACGCGCGTACTGTTTTCACAGATTCTAAAGCGTTCTTAGGAGAAATCTCTACAGCCGTGTTTAATGATGTAAAAGCGTATCTTGATTTTGCAGGTCAAGTGAAGGCAGTTTATGGATTAGACTTATATTCAAATAATGGAGCAAATCCTAAACAGCCAGCGGGAGATTCATTATATGCGCAGTTGGCGTTTGAAAATCTAGACGAAATCTTAGTCGATCTAGTAACGAATACATTAACAAGTGATATTAAAGAAAAACTTGTGATTCCAGAAGAATTAAATACAAGAGTTGCGACACTTTCAACGGATGTAGTCTCTTTAAAGAAAAATATGGATGCTTATCAAAAGTTAATGAAGGATGTGAATGCTGAAATTACAAGAATTGTGACGGAAACTCAAAAAGTTAAAGAAACTCTTGAAAGCAAACCGATTTTTGTAGATTCAGAAAAACGTGACAATACTGATTTAACAGGTGTGAGTCTATCAATGAACAAAGACTTATCAACGCTTATGTTAGCAAGTCGTACATTGATGGATAACACAAAGTCTCATCAACAAGTGGCTGAAACTATTCGAAAAGAATATAGCCGTTTAAACGATGAGGTGAAAACTCTTGAAACAAAAGGGACTGAGTACAAGAACGCTGTCGAATCAATGGACAAAGTTATGAACAAAGAATTCGAATCGAACACGGCATTCTTAAACGAATTTACGAAAGTGATGTCCAATACGGAGTCTGGAAACAATACAAATACATTAGTCTATGATTACCTATCTCATCCAATTGATGGAACATTAGCAGACGGACGCGGAGGAGACACTTCACGTCAACATACGGATAATCGTACCGGAGTTTTAATGGTATTGATTATCGCGATGATGACTCTTGCATTTGTATACATGTTACAACACGGCAATTGGCAATTACTGGACACAAATCGTTATCTATCTAATGAATCAAAATCACATCTCTTACCTTTAGTTTTACTAGCAGGTGTTGGGGCAGGTATTGGCGCCTTAGTAAGTATTGTGGTAGGTGTGAAATTGAGTTTACCAGCTGAACAATTATTTGCATTAATTGGAATGGCAATTCTGGTTGCTGTTAGTGCTATTTTCATGCACCATGCGTTAATGTCATGGCTAAAAGCCTATGGATTATTAATTAGTTTAGGATTCATCGTCATTTACGTTATTGCATTGGGACAATTATTTGATACGTATTATGGAAATGTGTCACCAGTATTAGCGTATTTAACACCATTCGTTTCTGCAGAAAATATGTTACATGCAGTTATCAATCAGCAACCTACAGCATGGATTTCAACAGTGGTAATTTCTGTTATTGGAGTCATTGGATTTGTTGGAAGCATGCTACATTATCAACAACATAATAAGGAGTAGACAATGAAAAAAATCAGTCAAGTCATAATGATTGTACTTGGCATGATGGTTGTCCTCACGGGCAAAGTATGGGCTCAAGACGGTTCGTTAAAAATCAATGTGGATGTTCCTGTCCAAACGAATGTAAATGAGCAAACTTATTTCGAACAAGACATAACACTGAAACAACTGTTTGATGCCTCTTTGTCTCAAATGATTTCAAAACAACAGGCAGAAGAGTCATTATCTGAAACGCAAGATAAGGCTCTTCTTTTTTTATCGACAGACTCTCAAAAACTAAATCCGATTGAAACGGATCAATTCTTCTTATCGCAGTCAGCAACGACTCCTAATAAGGGAGTGAAGTTAAGACCAGAAGAAAAGACGTCGCCATTAACAATGGTTGGATTCATTGCATTAGGATTATTAATGAGCGGGATATCGATTTATCAATTTTTGAAGAAAAGGAAAACACATCATGCATAATATGTATATTAATTTAACGTTAGATTTAAGAAAGTTTGCATATGGACAATATGATTTACGAGTTCCAGTAGGCATTAGCATGAAGGAATTATTACATATTGTCGCACAAGCTTATCAATTAGAATTGAATGTTGTTAGTCCTAGTATCCGTGTACATGATAAAGGAGTGGTTCTAACAGCGTTGCAACGCATCGAAGATGTTGGAACTTTACGTGATGGAGTCCAATTCATCGTCGAAACTTTATAGAAAGAGAGAGAATAAACGTGAGAAGTGTTGAAGTTACAAAGGAAGAATTCAAAGGGAATGTAGCAATGGCGTTAACGCTGTTGCAAGTGGCCATTCCAGAAGCTGTTCCATTGACTGTTGAAGAAGTTGAAAGTTCTTATATGATTCATGCGGATACAGCAAATACTCAAGAATTCGAAAAAATCTATCCATTACCATTAGAAGAACGTCTTCGTTACTTAATTAATGTAGGGAAATTATTTACGCCATTAGAGGCAAGTGTATATACATACTCGCTTTCGCCAGAAAATGTAGTGTTTACACAAGATGGAATCGCAAAAATTGTTTTCCGCGGAATTAAAGGACAAGTCCCTCCGTATGAAGGATTATCTGAAGAAGAATTTTTGAAGCAGTACCAATCAATGATTGTAGCAACACTAGATTCGAAATCTAAGTTTACGGAATTATCTCAAGGAAAATTAGAATTCTACAAAGGACATAAATTCTGTGAAGAGATTATTGCAGCTCAATCGATTTCAGAAGTGCTAGAAAAAATGCAAGAACATCTAGACTATGAAAGAGAACGTGTAGCCAAAGAAATGGTGCGCGTACCTCAACGAAAACTTTTTGTGTGGAAATTGATGGGAATTTTATCAGGTGTCATTGCAGTGGTGTTAGCAGCCGTTCTGGCTTTCAATTTGTTTGTGGTACAACCAAAGCAAACGCAAATCGCATCCCTACGATTATCGTTTATTGAAAAAGATTATTCACAAGTGGTAACGAATGTAAAATCAATCGATAGTAAATCTCTTTCTGCCGAAGATAAGTATATTGTTGCGTATTCAGTGATTATGACAGAATCACTAACGAATGAACAAAAAGCAGTGCTTGGAAAAATTACAGCACAAACAAACGAAGATTACCTAAGATATTGGGTACTGATCGGTCAAAATAAAGTAGATGAAGCAATGGATATTGCGAGTTATTTAGATGATCCACAATTATTAATGTACAGCTTGACGAAGAAAATTGATGACGTTCAACGTGATCCAAACTTAACGTCTGAAAAACGTACAGAGGAAATTAACCGTTATAAAGGTAAATTGGAAGAGTTAAAGAAACAATATTTACCAGCACAACAAAAAACGAAAGAAAATTAATACGGAGGCAGTAAATGATTTGTTTAATTAAGATAGATAATACCATCTACGACATTTCAAAAGAGAGAGCTTACCGTGTGGGAACTCATCTAAGCGATGATTTTGTTGTGGAAAATGCATTTGCAGATAAATTAATCGTGAAAAATGGACAAGTGTCGTTTGCGGACCGTATTTACACGAACGGAAAACATAGCCTTCCATTTAGTAATGAGATTGTTGCAGAATTATTTGTTTTTCAATATAGCTTACAAACGTTACTAACAAAAGAGCCTTTAACCATTGGTCCGGATGAACTGCATGCGGTAAGCATTCCTCAAAGCCAAGAATTATTGATTCAAGCAAACGCTACAGGATATGAAATTGTATCCGAGAAAGAAGTGTTCTTGAATGGGCAGTTGGTAACGACTCCTGCACAGATGAGTGAGGGAGATTACCTATTTTCTACGAGTGGCTATTTTATTAGAATTCAAGGGCAAAAAGTTTTTATCGCTAGTATCGAGCCGATTGAAACAACTCTTGTGCAGTTAGATTTTGAAGATACGCCAGAGGATAAGACTAGTGATTTTCACCGTTCACCTCGGTTCATTTTACGTGAGCCAGATGATGTGGTGAGCATCTTAGCGCCACCAACTGAAGATAATATGCAGAAGCAATCGTTATTAAAATTAATTATCATGCCGCTTGCGATGATTGGGCTTACGGTGGCAACGCATTTTCTTACAGGAAATGGCGGAATGATGATTATGATGATGGGGATGTCGGTGATTACTTTAATCACCTCAGTCCACAGTTTCTTCTCAGACAAAAAACAAAATAAACGTCTGAAAGCGAAAAAGATGGAGAACTATAAAGCGTATCTGAATGAGAAATATAAAGAGCTTTATGACTTATCTAAAGAGCAGGAAGAAGCGTTGAATTATCACTATCCATCTGTTGAAGCTGTAATGGAAATGGCGAAGGTGACGGATAGACGTCTCTATGAAAAGACGCCTCATCACTTTGACTTTTTAACGTACCGTCTAGGAACAGGGAAAATCATTCCAAGTTTTAAAGTCGATTATAAAAAATCTGAGTTAACAGAATACAATGAAGCCATCAGTGACCAAGTAACGGAGTTAGTAGCTCATTATCAATACTTGGAAAATCTACCAATTACTAATGATTTGTTATCGGCCCCTACAGGATATATCGGCTCTCGTCGAACAGTCATCGAGCAAGTTCAACAAGCGATTATTCAGTTGGCGACTTTCCATAGTTACCATGATGTGCAATTTGTTCCAGTGTTTCGTGAAGAAGAACTCCCATTGTGGGAATGGAGTCGTTGGTTACCGCATATGAAACTTCAGCAGTTTAATTGTCGTAGTTTTGTATACCATCAACGTAGTCGTGATCAATTGTTAACGTCTCTCTATCAAATGATCAAAGAACGCAAACAAGCGGCTGAACAAGCAGGAACTAATAAGCAACTAACTTTTACTCCTCATTATGTATTTGTGATTACGGATTTATCTCTAATGCTAGACCATAATATTATGGAGTTTATCAATGAAGATTTATCACATCTTGGAATTAGCTATCTATTTGTAGAAGATGTGATTGAAAGCCTACCAGAACATGTAAACACTGTTGTGGATTTCAAAGGAAATCGTCAAGGAACATTACGCCTCCATAATGGCGAATATATGGATAAACCGTTTGTGACATTTGAGAAGTTATCCACTGAAGCCAAAGAACAATTCGCAAGAGACTTGGCTCAAGTGACGCATGTTCAAACATTACGAAACGCGATTCCAGATAGTGTCACATTCTTAGAGATGTATGGTGTAGATTCTGTAGAAGCATTAAATATGAACCATCGTTGGGCAACGAATGATACGTATCAAACAATGGCAGTACCATTAGGGCTACGTGGCCGTGATGAAATATTAATGTTGAATTTACATGAAAAAGCACATGGACCTCACGGGCTAATGGCAGGGACAACAGGATCAGGGAAATCTGAAACCTTACAGTCGTATATTGCTTCATTAGCAGTGAATTTCCATCCATATGAAGTGGCGTTTCTATTGATTGACTACAAAGGTGGGGGGATGGCGAACCTATTTGCGGACTTACCGCACTTAGTTGGAGCGATTACCAACCTAGATGTCGCACAAGCCAATCGTGCCTTAGTGTCTATTCAAGCAGAATTGAAGAAACGTCAACGATTATTTGCAGAATATGATGTAAACCATATTAATCAGTACATGAAATTATTTAAAGAGGGTGTAGCCACTGAGCCAATGCCTCATTTATTCTTGATTTCGGATGAGTTTGCAGAATTGAAAACGAACCAACCTGACTTCATGAAAGAGTTAGTATCTGCGGCGCGTATCGGACGTTCGCTCGGAATTCACTTAATCTTAGCAACTCAAAAACCAAGCGGAGTAGTGGATGACCAAATCTGGTCTAACTCGAAGTTTAAGATTGCGTTGAAAGTACAAGATGTGGCTGATTCGCGTGAAATTATTAAAACGCCAGATGCTGCAGAAATTACGCAGACGGGTCGAGGATACTTACAAGTTGGGAATAATGAAATCTATGAATTATTCCAAAGTGCTTGGAGTGGAGCCGATTATGAACCAGAAGCGGTACGTTCTACACACCGAGATACGACAGTGTATGCCATTAAAGATAATGGACAGTATGAAGCAATCAATAAAGACTTAAGTGGATTAGATGATAGCGGCAATCAGAAACGATTGCCAACGCAATTGGATGCGGTCGTTCAAGAAGCAAAGCGTGTATTCGAATCGCTACATCTTCCAAAGGTCGCAAGTCCGTGGCTTCCACCGTTAAAAGAGAGAATTGCAGCAGAAGACATCCAAGATATTCAATTTAAACATTATTGGGGTGAAAATAAACATCCTGAGTTTTTATTGGGATATCAAGATATTCCGGAAAAACAAGCGCAATTACCACTGACAGTTGACTTCAACGATTGTGGTCATATTCTGGTTGTTGGAAGCCCAGGGTATGGGAAGTCTACCTTTATCCAAAATGCATTGATTGATGTAATGCGTAAAACAACGCCAGAGCAATCGCATATCTATCTATATGACTTTGGAACGAGTGGATTAATTTCTTTAGTGGATTTTCCACATGTGGCAGACTACTTTACAGCAGATGATAATGAGAAAGTAATGAAGTCATTACGACGTCTTCAAAAAGAAGTGAAGGTACGAAAGGCAGCTCTTAGTGAGGCGCGCTCAAGTAATATGCAACAATACAACAGAGACGCCGTAACACCATTCCCTTCACTATTTATTGCAATCGATAGTTTTGATGGAGTGAATGATGCTACTTTCAGCGAAGCATTTAACGAAACAGTTAATATTCTAGCGCGTGAGGGGGCCTCTCTAGGAATTTACCTCATCACAACGATGTCTCGTTTCAATGCCATGCGTGTACAATTACAAGCAAACTTTAAAACAAAAATTGCGCTCTACTTATTCGAACAAAGTGACGTTACAAGTATTGTTGGTCGTACAAGCCAAGTGCTTTTAGATATCCGTGGGCGCGGATTAATGAAGCAAGACACAGTCGTTTCATTCCAAGTGTGTGTACCGTATACTTCTGAAGATAATTCATCAATGATTCAGCAAGTGAAAGCAGAAGCACAAGAAATGTCTCGTTATTGGACAGGTGCATTACCACAACCAATTCCGATGTTGCCAGAAGTGGTGACACCAGAAATGGTGGAAGCTCAAGTAGACCGAGCAGAACGAAACCATCAAGTATTACTCGGGTTAACGAGAGAAATGGTCGAAGTGGCTGCATTTACATTAGATAAAGCCATCTCGTTAGTTAGTGATAATGTTCGAAGTGTTACTCAGTTCTACAAAGTACTAGCTTACCAGTTGCAACAATATACGACTCCTGTTCAAGTGGTGATTGTGGACCCATTAGGATTAGTACCATTAGATCAATTTAAGGAAGCGCATCGTTTCAGCGATACACTGAGTGCTAAAGACGGAATGAATATCATCTTAGACAACTTGAAGGAACGTATGACGCAACCTGGCGAGTATACACAATCACTCATTATCATTCCGGATATCCAAATCCTTGGACAAAGTCTCAACATTACAGAAAATCAGTTCAAAGAGCTTCTGTTAGAAGGGCCTAAGTATGGCATTACGCCAGTATTTGTAGGGAACTATAAAGACTTAATGACGAATTACTCTACGCTAGTAACCTTACACAGACAATTGACGACACAGGTGTTCATGGGAATGCGTATCAGCGACCAAGAATATGTTCGATTCCCATATATCTCAAACGAAAAATCTCCACGTCCAAACGAAGGCTATATTGTTGATGCAGAAGGTTATGAATTTGTACAATTAATGAGTATAGAAGAATAGAGGAGGCAGAGGGAATGCAAGCTAGTGCGATTTCTACGTTGAAAGCGAAACTTTCCCAAACACATCAACTGATTAGATACTACGTTCGATTTGTAAATGACTGTTTCGGAGACAATGAATTTAGTGACTATGTAGCCTCAAGCGCAGGTCCAAATACCGAAGCCACTTTTACTTTAAATTAGCAAGACAACAAGGAAGGAATTAAGCGATTTGTTTAATTCCTTCTTTTTTTATAACTTATCAAGCGCTGATTAGATTATTGTTTTTATACCATAACGATAGATCTTTATTGGTTTTGGAATTAACCAAAAATGCAAATGTATCATTTTTGATACATCTCAAAAAATTCTCTTCGTGATATGCTTTAATGATGCATATGGGGATAGTATCTCAATGATTCAAAAAATAAGTGTTCTACTTAATACGAGTATTCGTTAAAAACGTAGTGCTTTAAAGAATAAGTTAATTTTAATTAATAAAACTATATGAAAAATCAATGAAATATCTTATAATACTGGTAAGAGTAGTGTCTTTAGACAATTAAATGATATGAAGCAAGTATAGAAGGTTGGAGGGTGGAATATGAAGAAAAAATTAGCCATTATAGGAACAATCACATTATTAGGTGTAGGAGGTTTTACAATGTTCAATTTAAATAATCCAGATTGGCGTACAAATACAATTTTTGCGACGGCGAGAGACAAGCAACTAGCTTGGTTAAAGGAACATGAGAAACAGATTGTAAAGTGGGTTCATTCAAGATATCCAAAAGTTGAAACTATTCAATTTGATTGGGATTCTTTAGAAGTGGGGCCAGTGAGTAATGGAGTATCAACAGTTGGATATAATTTATCCGTGGAGGGGACTTTTAATAATATCCCTGAGACAGTGATATGGGTGGACTTTTTCATAGAAAAAAAAGATAGTGAACTCAATATGTCTCAAATTAGGATGAATCATTCTCCTAGAATAAGAAAAGGGGATTTGTTGGATATCTATGAGTAATATCAGTACATTTAATAATTTATTTGTATCACTTTCTCAAAGTGCATACGAGAATAAACCAAATAATTTTCAAAGATTGTTAAGAAAATCAGATTTAGAAATATTGAATTACTCTCAAGATTATTATGAATCTTCGGATACAATAGCTGGAGGTAAGAATCTCCCGAACAATGGAATTGTATATGTACATAAAGATAAAAATACAAGGTTAGTTCCAAAGGATACGCCGAATGGGACAGTTTTTATTAAGACACCGTTACTATCTGATATAGAAGAGGGTTTCAATTCGTATTTTTTAACAGACACTCCAGAGTTGAATAAAGATACAAAGAACGCCTATCTAGCTGTAAAAGGAAGTGATGTTCCAAGTTTAAATAATGTATGGCCTTTAGTTAATGATTGGCTGGGAAATAACTACCGCTTTGCGATGAACGATGAATATATACCTCAGGGGAAAATAGTTGCAGAGGCTCTGCATGTAAAATTAGCAGAATTGCGAGAAAAAGCACCCAATGCGAAGTTAAATCTCACAGGACATTCGCTCGGCGCGATTGCTTCTGTGCAAGGAGTAGCTCATCTTAGTGTAAAAGAATTGGAACAAATTGGTGAAATCGTTGTTTTAAATGGGCCGGATACTCTAAAGAGTTTAAGAAATTCTGGGGTCTCAGAAGAAGTAATTCAAATTCTTAATGAAAAAGTGACTTATTACGTAAATCCGTTCGATATCGTTTCAATGTTAAATCGGAATACAGATGAGCAATTAGGAAAAGTGAAAGTTATAGTGCCGTTTAATTTCACAACTACCTTTGACAATCCTAATTCGCATGATTTTGGAGAGTATAGAATTCATTCAGATGGAACTGTTTTGGAAGCAACTGAGGATTTCTTCCCGGATTATTTATATGCAGGAAGAAAATTAAGTTCATTAATAGATAAGTATCTTACTAAAATAAAAAATAGAGGTTTGTTTCTAACGATTCTTGGTGAAATATCAATGTATATCCAAGAAGGGATAGATGCTAGGTCTGGAAAATTTTCGAAATACCCGCATATTTATCCAGAATTTATGAAAGAATACAAAGCCATTATTGATGAGACCAAACAAGCAGTAATAGCATGGGGGAATAAAAACATTCCAATTCTGCAAGCTGCTATTCAAGGTGCTACAGGTGCAAAGAAAATAGAGTTACGAAGTAGATTGTTGCTATGTATTTCTCATTTAT
>ERZ773197.1649-NODE-1649-length-15046-cov-14.237409_pt1 | contig 15046 bp, 14 predicted proteins | sample MGYA00580999_ERZ773197 | MGnify/ENA primary metagenome ERZ773197 (study PRJEB29015, sample SAMEA2738166) | human oral metagenome | biome: human oral; feature: human-associated habitat; material: saliva | place: China | collected 2185 ...
TGGATATGATTTTGCTTCAATGATATAATGGATGAAACATGAATTTTGTTTGCAGACAGTCGTATTCATAGGAAGGAGCGAGCGTATGCGCTATCTGTGGCTGATTTTCGCAATCGCTGCCTTGGGCGGCGGCGCTTGGCTCGGCTATGAGGGGGAGTGGTGGAAGGCCGGTGTGATGGTCTTTCTCGGCGGCTTTACACTTTTTCAGGCGAGGGGACTGCGCGGCGGGAAGCAGAGGCTGAAGCTCAAGAGGGCGCGGCTGCAGAGGCTGCCCGATGCGCGAGCGGAGCTTCTGGAAGCGAGTTTTGCCAAGGCGGCAGGCGACTACGATGTTCTGCAGGATTTGCGGCAAAAGGTGAAGGATCGCGAGATGTCGCAGGAGCTTGTCGCCCTGCAGCATGTTGCGGGCAATATGCTGCGCTATCTGGAGCGCAATCCCGAACGCATCGCGGCAGCGGAGGATTTCATCGAGATATATCAGGAGAAGGCGGCCGTCATGCTGCGCCAGTATGTCGAGCTTGAGGAAACGCAGCTCGCCTCCGAAGAGGTGGTGCAGGCGAAGCGGCGTGTCAAGGAGATGCTTTCTTCCCTGCGCACGACGTATGAGGAGGAGTTCAAGCGCGTCATCAACTATCAGCTCATGGATCTCAACGCTGAGATCGAGGTGCTGCAGCACTCGATGAAGGGGCAGGCGATGGGGGAAGCGTGTGCCGTGCCCGAAGCGACGGAGCAGCCCTTCGTAAGGCGAGGCGCGCAGCATCCGATGAAGGCGGCGAACGCGACGCCAGTTTTCCTGCAGAAAGTTTCGAGTCTCGCGCGAGGGACGAGCGTCATACCGCAGGAGCTTTACTGGCAAGTCGTGCGGCGCAAGATGAAGGCGTCGCTGCTCGGCATATTCCTCGGCGGTTTCGGTGCGCACAAGTTTTTTCTGGGCAAGAATTTTCAGGGCGTCAGCTACATCCTGTTCCTCTGGACGGGACTGCCGATCTTCGTCGGCTTCATCGAGGGCGTGCGTTGGCTCTTCATGCCCGTCGATGATTTTTACTTCGATTACTGTGATGAGGATTAGGCAGAGCAGATAAAGGAGAGGGAGAAATGGCGGAAATCAATCTGGACGATCTCTTGAGCAAGCATGCGCAGCAGCCGCAGGAAAAGGCGCTGGAACTTGCGCCTGAAAAGGAGCTTGAGCGCATCGCGCAGGCGGTCGAGGAACTGACGCCTGCGGAGCGTGCCGAGGTGGAGAAGATCAAAGAGGGGCTTGACCTCACGGACTCGGCGGCGATCATCGACTTCGGCACGGCGGCGCAGAAGAACATCGCCGACTTTTCGGACAGCATTCTTTGCAACGTGCGTGCGAAGGACAGCGGCTATGTCGGCGAGCTTCTGGGCGAGCTTCTGACGAATGTCAAGAGCTTCGAGCCGAAGTCATCGGACGGCGGCTTCCTGAAGAAGCTGCCGCTTGTCAGCTCCCTCGTCGGCAAGGCGGAGACGATGATGCAGGGCTACGAGAAGGTGTCCGTGCAGGTCGAGAAGGTCAAGACGTCGCTGCAGAAGGCGCGCATGCTCATGATGAAGGACGTCACGATGCTCGATACTCTCTTTGCGAAGAATCTTGAGTACTTCAAGACGCTGGAACTTTACATTCGCGCGGGCGAGGAGAAGATGCAGGAGATGCGTGAAGTCACGCTGCCCAAGCTGCGCGCGCAGGCCGCCGCTTCGAGCGATCCGATGGCGGCGCAGGTCGTCAGCGATTTTGAGAGTTCCGTCGAGCGCTTTGAGAAGAAGGTGCACGACCTCAAGATCAGCAAGACAATCTCCATCCAGACGGCGCCGCAGATCCGACTCATACAGAACAACGACAAGGTTCTCATCGACCGTGTGCAGAGTGCGATCTACAACTCGATTCCGCTGTGGAAGAATCAGATGGTCATAGCGCTCGGTCTTGCGAACCAGAAGAAGGTTCTTGAGATGCAGCATTCGGTCAATGAGATGACGAACGACCTTTTGAAGAAGAATGCGGAAATGCTCAAGATCGGCACGATCGAGACGGCGAAGGAGAACGAGCGCAGCATCGTGGACATCGAGACGGTGCGCAAGGTGAACGACGACCTCGTGACGACGATCGAGGAAACGCTGAAAATCCAGCAGGAAGGCAGGGCGAAAAGGCGCGCGGCGGAAGCCGAGCTTGCCGAGTTGGAAGGCAGGCTTAAGAAAGCGCTCGAAAGCACGCTCGACGGGCGAAGCGGTTGACAGCGTTTCCTTTCATCTGCTATCATACACTAAAGAGAAAAGGAGGTGGATCTTTCATGAAAGCAGCTCTTTTTATGGGCAGTGACTCAGATTGGCCGATCATGAAGCCGGCGGTGGAGCTTCTCAAGGAGTTCGGCGTCGAGGTCGACGTCATCGTGGCGTCGGCGCACCGCACGCCTGCGAAGGTGCATGAGTATGCCGAAAACGCGCGGGAGAACGGCGTCGGCGTCATCATTGCAGCGGCGGGTGCGGCGGCGCATTTGGCGGGCGTCATCGCGAGCTACACGACGCTTCCCGTCATTGGCGTGCCGATCAACGCGACGCCTTTGAACGGGCTCGACGCGCTCTTGAGCACGGTGCAGATGCCGTCGGGCATCCCCGTCGCAACGATGGCGGTCAACGGCGCGAAGAATGCGGCGGTCTTCGCCCTCGAAATCTTCGGTGCAGGCGATGCCGCTGTTGCAAAACAGCTCGAAGGGTATCGCGAGAAGCTCAGGGAAGGCGTGGCGAAGAAGGCGGCGCGCGTCGCATCGCAGGTCAATCAGTAGGAATTTAACGGAGGACAGGAAATCATGAGCAAGAAGGTTCTGTACGAAGGCAAAGCAAAAATCATGTACGAGATGGAAAATCCCGACGAATTGCTCGTCTATTACAAGGACGATGCGACGGCAGGCAACGGCGCGAAGAAGGGCACGATCGTCGACAAGGGCGTCATGAACAACAAGATCACGGCTTTTTTCTTTGACCTCCTGAAGAAGAACGGCATCGACCATCACTGCATCAGCATGCCGAGCGACCGTGAGATGATCGTCAAGAAGCTTGAGATCATTCCGCTTGAGGTCGTCGTGCGCAATATTGCGGCGGGCAGCCTTGCCGAGCGCCTCGGCCTTGAAGAAGGCACGAAGATGGCGATTCCCATCGTGGAGCTTTACTACAAGAGCGACGAGCTCGGCGATCCGATGATCAACCACTACCATGTCAAGGCGATGGCGATGGCGACGGATGAGGAGATCCGTGAGATTGAGCGCCAGGCCTTGAAGGTCAACGAGATCATGATGGCGCACTTGAAGACGAAGAAGATTACGCTCGTCGATTTCAAGCTGGAATTCGGCAGGGACAAGAACGGCACGATCATTCTTGCCGACGAGATCTCGCCGGACAACTGCCGCTTCTGGGACAGCGATACGAACGAGAAGCTCGATAAGGACAGATTTCGCCGTGACCTCGGCAACGTGGAGGACGCCTACAAGGAGATTCTGCGCCGCCTGACAGGCGAGGAGAGATAATAGCCCGCAGCCCGCCGCCATTCTGTTGGATGGCGGTGGGTTTGTGTATTTCTTTACTGTTTTTCGTTTTCGATTGTGTTGGAGGAGGCAGAATGGAAAAGAAACTTACCTATCGCGATGCGGGCGTCGACATCGACGCGGGCAATGAATCCGTCAAGCTCATCAAGGACAGCGTGCGTGCGACGTACCGCCCCGAAGTGCTCGGCGACCTCGGCGGCTTCGGCGGCCTCTTTGCACTGCAGGCAGCGAAGTACAAGGAGCCGGTGCTCGTTTCGGGCACGGACGGCGTGGGCACGAAGCTGCGGCTTGCCTTCATGCTCGACAAGCACGATACCGTGGGGCAGGACGCCGTCGCCATGTGCGTCAACGACATCCTCGTGCAGGGTGCAGAGCCGCTTTTCTTTCTCGACTACCTCGCCGTCGGCAAGCTCGTCCCCGAGCAGGCAGCCGCTGTCGTCAAAGGCGTTGCCGCCGCCTGCAAGGAGTCGGGATGTGCACTCATCGGCGGCGAGACGGCGGAGATGGCAGGCTTCTATGCAGATGGCGAGTACGACATCGCGGGCTTTGCCGTCGGCGTCGTCGAGAAGTCGAAGATCATTACGAGCGAGCGCGTCCAGGCGGGCGACGTGCTGCTCGCGCTGCCGTCCTCGGGCGTTCACTCGAACGGCTTCTCGCTCGTGCGCAAGATTTGCTTCGAGCACAAGGGCTTTACGGGAGAGGAGCGATTCCCTGAGCTTGAAAAATCGCTTGGCGAGGAGCTTCTGACGCCGACGCGGCTCTATCCGCGCACGTGTCTGCCGCTCATCGAAAAGTTCGATATTCATGGCATGGTGCACATCACGGGCGGCGGCTTCTACGAAAATATCCCGCGCGCCCTGCCCGAGCATCTTGCGGCGGAGGTCGATGCTTCCGCTTGGCAGACGCCGCCGATCTTCCGCCTGCTGCAAGAGTGGGGCAATGTCGATGGGCATGAGATGTACCGCACGTTCAACATGGGCGTCGGCATGGTCATCATCGCCGCGCCCGAGGAGGCTGCGAAGATTCGCGCGCACCTTGCGTCAGCGGGCGAGAAGGTCTACGAGATCGGCTGCGTCAAGAAGGGTGCGCACGATGTGACGATCAAAGGCGGGATTCTCGATGCGTAAGGAAGTTCTCGGCATCCTGTGCTCGGGGCGCGGCACGAACCTCGAATCCATCATCAAGGCGCAGAAGCAGGGGGAGATTCGCGCTGAGATTGCCGTCGTGCTGACGGACAAGCCTGAGGCGAAAGCCTTGGAACGCGCGGCACAGGCAGGCATCGCACATCATTGCGTCGATCGCAAAGCGTGTGCGACGCGCGAGGAGTTCGAGGAGAAGCTCTGCGCAGCGCTCGAAGAGGCGGGTGTGACGCTCGTTGTGCTCGCGGGTTTCATGCGCATCTTGAGTCCGTACTTCGTGCGCAAGTTCTGCGGGCGCATCCTGAACATCCATCCGTCGCTCCTGCCGTCGTTTGGCGGGGCGCACGCCCATCGCGACGTGCTCGCCTACGGCGTCAAGGTCTCGGGCTGCACGATTCACTTCGTCGACGAGGGCATGGACTCAGGGCCGATCATCCTGCAGGCGGCTGTGCCTGTCATGGATGACGATACGGAAGATACGCTCGCCGCGCGGGTGCTGGAGCAGGAACATATCCTCTATCCGCGAGCCATCGCGCTCTATGTGGATGGGCGGCTCAAGGTGGAAGGCCGCCATGTGACGATTTTGGAATAAGCTATTTGTTTGTTGTAGACGAAAGGTGGAGGTTGACCATGAAAATCAAGCGTGCTCTCATCAGTGTATCGGACAAGACGGGCGTCGTCGAGTTCGCACGCAAGCTGCATGATGCCGGTGTCGAGATCGTCTCGACGGGCGGTACGATGAAGGCGATCCGCGATGCGGGCATCCCCGTGCTCTACGTCAGCGATGTCACGGGCTTTCCTGAGATCATGGACGGCAGGGTTAAGACGCTCAATCCCTACATCCACGGCGGCATCCTCGCCGTGCGCGACGATCCCAAGCACGCACAGCAGATGAAGGAGCACAAGATCACGCCGATCGACCTCGTCGTCGTCAACCTCTATCCGTTCGATGCAACCGTGGCGAAACCAAACGTGACGCTCGCCGAGGCGATCGAGAACATCGACATCGGCGGCCCTGCGATGATCCGCGCCGCCGCGAAGAACTTCAAGTTCGTTGCCGTCGTGACGAATCCCTCGCACTACGATGAGGTAGCGGAAATGATCCAAAAGGACGGTTGCGTGCGCGGCATGAAGCGAATGGAACTCGCGCGTGAGGCGTTCCGTCATACGTCGGTCTACGACGAACACATCGCCGCATATCTTTCGGAGCAGATTGAGAAATAGGAGCAACGAGATGAAGATTTTGGTCATCGGCAGCGGCGGGCGTGAACATGCGCTCGCATGGAAACTCAAGGATAGTTCGCAGACGGAAAAACTTTATGCGATTCCGGGCAATCCGGGCATGGCGGCAATCGCCGAATGCGTACCGCAGATCTCTCCGATGAACAATGCGGCAGTCGTCGCTTTTGCCAAGGAGAACGGCATCGATCTCGTCGTCGTCGGCCCTGAGGCGCCGCTTGTGGGCGGCCTCGTCGACGCACTGGCGGCGGAGGGAATCAAGGCATTCGGTCCCGCGAAGCTCGCGGCGGAGATTGAGGGTTCAAAGGCATTTTCCAAAGACCTCATGAAGAAGTACGGCATCCCGACGGCGAAGTACGAAGTGTTTTCCGATGCCGCCGCCGCACGCGCCTACGTCAAAGCCGAGGGTGCGCCCATCGTCATCAAGGCGGACGGACTCGCGGCGGGCAAGGGCGTCGTCGTCGCCATGACCGAGGAGGAAGCGCTTGCCGCCGTCGACGAGATCATGGAGGGCGAAGCATTCGGCGCAGCGGGCAGCCGCGTCGTCATCGAGGAATTCATGGCGGGCGAGGAGGTTTCCATCCTTGCGTTTACCGACGGCAAGACGATTCGTGCGATGATTCCGTCGCAGGATCATAAGCGCGCCTACGACGGTGACAAAGGGCCGAACACCGGAGGCATGGGCGCTTACGCGCCCGCTCCTGTCGCTCCTCCCGCACTCGTCGCCGAGGTGCAGAGGACAATCATGGAGCCGACGATCCGCGCGATGGAGCAGGAAGGGCGGCTCTACAAAGGTTGCCTCTATGCAGGACTCATGGTCACGGAGGAAGGCGCGAAGGTCGTCGAGTTCAACTGCCGCTTCGGCGATCCGGAGACGGAGGTCGTGCTGCCGCTCCTCAAAGGCGACCTCGTCGAAATCATGCTGGCGTGCGTCGACGGCAATCTCGCCGATGTCGAGATTCCGTGGAGCACGGGCGCGGCTGTGACCGTCGTTCTCGCGGCGGGCGGCTATCCGAAGACCTACGAGAAGGGTGTGGAAATCACGGGTCTCGCCGACGCTGAGGCGGAAGGATGCCTCGTCTTTCATGCGGGAACAGCAGAGAAGGACGGCAAGATCGTCACGGCGGGCGGCCGCGTGCTGAACGTCGTCGCTGAGGCGGCGGACATCCGCGCGGCGATTGAGAAGGCATATCGCGGCGTCGGGCGCGTGCATTTCAAGGACGCCTTCTGCCGCAAGGACATCGCGCACCGTGCATTGGAAAGGATGAAATGAACCTCTATGAAGTTGAACCTCAAGGAAAATGAGATTCTCCACGGCTTCCGTCTGCTCAAGCAGCAGACGGTGCCGGAGATCGATGCGAAGGGCTATGCGTTCGTGCATGAAAAGAGCGGCGCACGCCTTTTCTTTTTGGAAAACGACGACGACAACAAGGTATTTTCCATCAGCTTCCGCACGACGCCTGCCGACGATACGGGCGTGGCGCACATCGTCGAGCATTCGGTGCTCTGCGGCTCCAGGAAGTACCCGCTCAAGGAGCCGTTCGTCGAGCTTGTCAAAGGCTCTTTGAACACCTTTCTCAATGCCATGACGTTCCCCGATAAGACGATGTACCCTGTGGCGAGCCGCAATGACAAGGACTTTCAGAACCTCATGGACGTCTATCTCGACGCGGTCTTTTATCCTTCGATGAAGGAGACGCCTGAAATCTTCCAGCAGGAGGGCTGGCACTACGAGATCGACAATGCTGAGGAGCCGCTTCGCTACAGCGGCGTCGTCTACAATGAGATGAAGGGCGCTCTATCCTCGCCCGATGACGTGCTTGAGAACAAGATCATGCTCTCCCTTTATCCCGATACGACGTACGGCTTCGAGTCAGGCGGCGATCCCGATGCGATTCCGACGCTGACGTATGACGATTTCTGTGCCTTTCACAGCCGCTACTACCATCCGTCGAACAGCTACATCTACCTCTACGGCGCGATGGACATCGAGGAAAAACTCGCCTATCTCGACCGCGAATATCTCGCCGCGTTCGACCGAATTGAGCCGCATTCCGAGATCGCTTTGCAGCAGCCCTTCCGTGAGATGGCTCGCAAGGAAGGCCTTTACTCCATCAGCGAGGGGGAGAAGGAGTCGGAGAAAACCTTCTTGGCGTTAAACTGGCTCGTGGGGGAGGCGGATGATGCCGAGGCGATGCTCGCTCTTGAAATCCTGCAGCACGCTCTCCTGCAGACGGAGGCTGCTCCCCTCAAAAAAGTGCTGATGGATGCGAAGATCGGCAAGGACGTCAGCGCTTCTTTTGAGGATGCGCTGCGCCAGCCTTATCTGAGCATCATCGTCACGAATTCGGAGGCGGAGCGCGCCGAGGAGCTTTGCCGCCTGACGGAAGAAGCGATGCGCGGCCTCATCGAGAACGGCATCGACAAGACGTTGCTCGAAGCATCGATCAATCGCCTCGAATTCAAGGCGCGTGAGGCGGACTTCGGCACGTTCCCCAAGGGGCTTGTCTACAATATCAAGATCATGAACAGCTGGCTCTACGACGCTGACCCTGCGCTTTACCTCTATTATGAGGAGCTTTTTCAGAAGATGCGCGAAGGACTCAAAGGGCGCTACTTTGAAGAGGTCTTGGAAAAGTACCTCGTGAAGAATGCGCATCGTTCGCTCGTCGTGCTCAAGCCTAGCAAGACGCTTTCCTCTGAGCGCGAGGCGGCGCTTGCCGAAGCGCTGGAAAAGAAGAAGCAGGCGCTCACGCACGAGGAGATCGAGCGCATCATCGAGATGAACAAGCGCCTGAAGGAGCGGCAGGAAAGCTCCGAGACGGCGGAAGCCCTGGCAACGATCCCGCTTCTTGAACTCTCCGATATTCGTCGGGAAGTGGAGAAACTGCCGCTCACCGAGCGCGAGATCGAGGGCTGCAAGGTGCTCCACAGCGACATTTTCACGAACAAGATCGCCTACGTCAACCTCTATTTCGATGCGCAGGGCGTGCCGCAGGAACACATCCAGTATCTCTTCCTGCTGACCGACCTTCTGGGTGCGGTCGATACCGAGAGCCATACGTACGCCGAGCTGTCGAATCTCTCGAACCTCCATACGGGCGGCATATCCTACGAAAATTCCGCTGCCGTCCGAAACGGCGAGCCGGATTCGTGCATGCCGACGTTCCGCGTGCGTGCGCGCGCCTTCGGGCGCAATCTGCCCGAACTTTTCTCGCTCCTGGCGGAGGTTCTGACCGAGAGCAAGTTCACCGACAAGAAGCGCCTTGAGGAACTTTGCGGGCAGTGCCGCGCCATCCTGGAGGCGCGCGTCATGAGCGCCTCGCAGCGCAGCATGGCGGTGCGAATCGCCTCCTATCTGTCGCCGGCAGGCGCGTACAACGAGCAGGCAATGCTGTCCTACTACGGCTTTCTCGCTGACCTCACTGACCACTTTGAAGAGCGCTTCGAGGAGCTCTCCGAGACGCTTGCGAGTCTTCTGCCGATCGTCTTTACAAAGGGCGGTCTGACCGTCGGCGTGACGCTTTCTGAGGCGGAATACTCCTCGTTCGCCGAGAAAGCCGCGGAGTTCTGCCGCCGCCTGCCGCAGGCGAAGGCAGAGCCGCAGGTGTACCATTTCGATGTGCGTGCGAAGAACGAGGGGCTTCTGTCGTCGAGCCGCGTGCAGTATGTGGGCAAGGCAGCGAACTTCCTGCGCCTCGGCTTCTCCTATACGGGCAGCATGAGCGTTCTGGAGACGATCCTGCGCTACGACTACTTCTGGACGAAGATCCGCGTGCAGGGCGGCGCCTATGGAGCGTTCACACAGTTCAATCGCATCGGTTTCCTGTTCTTCGGTTCGTACCGCGATCCGAACCTCAGGGAAACGCTCGAAGTATTTGACAAGACGGCGGATTATCTGCGCGGGTTCGACGTGTCCGATCGCGAGATGGTGAAGTTCATCATCGGCACGATCAGCACGGTCGACGCGCCGCTCACGCCGCAGCTCAAGGGACTTGCCGCGCAGGACGGTTTCCTGCGCCATGTGACGGAAGCCGACCGTCAGAAGTCGCGCGACGAGATTCTTGCGACGCGGCAGGCGGACATTCGCGCGCTGGCGGATGTTGTCGACGCCTGCATGAAGGAAAATGTCCTATGCGTCTTCGGCAATGAAGAAAAACTAAAGGAAAATGCGGGCCTTTTCGGCGGGCTTCTTCACGCTCTGGGCAGTGCGGCTGATTGACTTTCTTCCCTTGTCATGCCATAATGGAGAGAAACGCTGCACACGTCGGCGTTTCTCTCCAAATGAGATAACATCAAGGGGGACTTCGGAATGAAAGAACCAATCTTTACCGGTGCGGGCGTCGCCATCATCACTCCCTTTACGGAAGATGGCGTGAACTTCGAGGAGTTCGGCCGCATCATCGAAGATCAGATCGCGGGCGGCACGGATGCCATCGTCGTCACAGGAACGACGGGCGAGGCGGCAGCCATGAGCGATGCCGAGCACAAGGAAGCCATCAAGTTCGTCGTTGAGACAGTCGGCGGACGCATCCCCGTCATCGCGGGCACAGGATCGAACGATACGAACTACGCGATCCAGCTTTCGCAGTATGCAGAGAAGGCGGGGGCGAACGGGCTGCTGCTCGTGACGCCGTACTACAACAAGTGTACGCAGGGCGGCCTTGTCAAGCATTTCTCGAAGATTGCCGACAATGTCAATATCCCGAGCATCGTCTACAACGTGCCGTCGCGCACGGGCGTCAACATTTTGCCCGCGACGTATGCCCGCCTCGCCGAGCATCCGCGCATCAACGCGACGAAGGAAGCGAGCGGCAACCTCGCGGCAGTGGCACGCATCCGCAAAGCTTGTGGCGATTCGCTCAACGTCTATTCGGGCAACGACGATGAGATCGTGCCGATTCTCTCCGTCGGCGGAAAGGGCGTCATCTCCGTCCTTTCCAACGTCGCGCCGAAGGCGACCCACGATATGTGCCGCCTTTACTTCGAGGGAAAGGTTGAGGAAGCAGCGAAGATCCAGATTGACTACATGGATCTGATCGAAGCGCTCTTCTCCGAGGTCAACCCGATTCCCGTCAAGACGGCGATGCGCCTCATGGGCTACAAGACGGGGCACTTGCGCATGCCGCTTTCCGAGCTGGAGCCTGAGCATCTGGAACCGTTGAAAAAGGCGCTGAAGAGTCACGGCCTTTTGCAGTGACTTCATGCCGATTGAGAAAGAGTCAAGGAGGAAGATTCAATGAAGAAGATTGTCCAAGTCATGCTTTTCGTCTGCCTGACCGTGTTCGGCATGCAGGTCGCTTTCGCCAACTCCGACAAGGTCACGATCCCGGAGGGCGCCGATATCGTCAGCGTCAAGCGTCTTGCTCTCGCAGCGCCGCTCTACACGCCGACGAAGGACGCTCCGACGAAGGAAGAACTGCTCGCTTCAATGTATGAGGCAAGCAATGTGGCGCGCAGCTATGTGCTTTCCTATGATATGGTTGCCGCCGACATTCAGAAGAATAGAGGCGTCGACATCAAGGCGCTCGATCGCCGCCAGGCTGCGAAGGTCTACAAGGAAAATGTGGCCGCCGATGCCGATGCTTATGTCGTCTTGACAGTCGCGAACAACAGCCGCATCGTCTTTTTCTTCGATGTCTACCGCTCGGGCACGAACGAGCTTCTCTACACCTATCAGATTGTAGCGAACAGAAGCCAGAAGGCGAATACGGAAACGTACAAGGCTTTGTCGGAGCAGTTCTACAAGAACTTCGAGCGCTCCGCTAATGAACAGGCAAAGAAATAAAAGGAAAGGGGGCTGCGCATAAGTCGATCAGACTTGTGCGGCAGCCCCTTCTTTATGCGGTGGAATGCAGCTGAAAACCTGCACGGACAATACGGATAGAAAGGATGATCGGATGATTTCAGCGAATCGCTTGATGCGCTATCTTTGGCTCGGCATCGGAATGACTGCCCTCGCCTTGGGCACGGCAGGAATCGTTTTGCCGCTGTTGCCGACAGTGCCGTTCTATCTTCTGGCGGCATTCTGCTTTGCCAAGAGTTCGGAACGTCTTCATCGGTGGTTTGCCGCCACAAAATTGTATCAGAAATACGTCGTCCCATTCAACGACGGCAATGGCATGACGTGGCAGGCGAAGCTCAAGACCATGGCGCTTGTAACGGGCGTCATGAGCGTCAGCGGCTACTTCCTTTCGGACAACCGCATGGGCTTGATGATGCTCGGCGGCGCGTGGCTTCTGCAGTGCGTTGCGATGCTCTTTTTCGTCAAGACGAGGAAGCGTGAGAAGGCTCCTGTCGGTCAGTGTGCGAAGTAGAGCGGCTTGATCTTGGCAGATTCTGCGACGGATTCCGTGATGCAGCCCGTTCGTACCATGGCGTCGAGCACGACGAGCTGCCGCTTCTTTGCAAGCATGAAGTCGACGTAGGGCGAATAGACGGAAGGCGCATTGGGAATGCCCGCGAGCATTGACGTCTCGGGCAGGTCGAGTTCGTGCGGCTCTCTGCCGAAGTAGCCGACAGAAGCCTCGTGTATGCCGTAGAAGCCTGATCCGAAGTAGATTGTGTTGAGATACAGCTCCAGAATCTCATCCTTGGAGTAGTGCATCTCAAGATCGAGCGAAAGCAGCGCTTCTTCCAGCTTGCGGTCAAGGGACTGCTCGTCGGACAGGAAGAGGTTTTTGGCGAGCTGCTGTGTGATCGTGCTCGCGCCTTCCTCGATGCGTCCGTATTGCAGATTGACGAGCGTCGCGCGTGCGATCGCTTCGGGATCGAAGCCGTGATGCGAGTAGAAGCGGTTGTCTTCGACGGCGACGACGGCGTCGAGGAGTGAGTCGGGCATCTCGTCGATCGTCACATAATGCTCGCGCTGGCGCACGCGCTCGGCGACCGCATCACGCAGAAAGATGAGGCGGCGAGCTTCCTGCATCTTCGGCAAGGAGTCGAAGAACGCGGGACGAAAGATCGCCGCACTGCCCGTGACGAGAAAGGCGAGACAGAAAACGGTGAGAAGAAAGAGGGAAAAGCGCAAGAGCCGCTTGATTTTCTTCATGATGGCAAAAGCGTCCTCCTTAAAGTATATTCGTCTTTATTATAAATTATACTGTCCTTTTTTGGAATACATTTCGCAAAAACAGCAATCATACAATTTGTTTTAGAAGATAAACTATACGCATAAACGTCCACTTTGTGGACATTGTGCGCCGCTCTTAATGAAAGTTCGCCAATCAGTCTGCGCCCTTCGGGCTTGACTTCTTGGACTTTCATAGTAAATTCTCCAAACCTATTGCATAATTATGCAATAAAATGTATAATTATAAACATCGTTCGACAAAGGAATTCGGGAAGGGGCGGTCGAGCACATGAGAGTGAGCATTATCGGAGCTACAGGCTACGCGGGGGCAGAGCTTCTGCGGCTTCTTTACGAACACCCGCAGGCGGATGTCGTGCATATCACGTCGGAGAGCCATACGGGGGAGAAGATTTCGAGCATCTATCCGCATCTTCGCGGCATTTATGATGAAGAGCTTGAGAGCATGAAGGACATCGTGCGCATCGGCAGGGACAGCGACTTCGTTTTCATCGGTCTGCCGCATGGTCATGCGATGGCGGCGGGCAAGGCGCTCGAAGGCGAGAAGACGCGCATCATCGACCTCGGCGCGGACTATCGCTTCGCTGACACATCGGTCTATGAAGCGTGGTACAAGGTCAAGCATACGCACAAGGACGCCGAGCGTGTCTATGGCTTGGCGGAACTCAATCGCGAGGCGATTCGCGGCGCGAAGATCATTGGCAACGCGGGCTGCTACACGACGGCGAGCATTCTCGCGCTCGCGCCGCTCGCCAAGAGCCGACTCGTCGACATGACGAGCATCGTCGTCGACGCCAAGTCCGGCGTATCGGGCGCGGGGCGCTCGGCGAAACAGGCGAATCTTCTGCCCGAGCTTTACGACAGCTTCAAGGCGTACGGTGTCGCCACGCATCGCCATACGCCTGAGATCGAGCAGGCGATGGCAGACCTTTCGGGCGAAGCGTGCATCCTGTCCTTCACGCCGCACCTCGTGCCCATGTCGCGCGGCATCCTCGCGACATGCTACGCGCGGCTGAAAGAAGGCGTCGAACCCAATATGGTCGATGCAGCATACGAAACGATGTACGGCGAGGAATACTTCGTGCGGCTTCTAGGACGCGGCGGTTATCCGGCGACGAAGGCGGTGCGCGGCTCGAACTTCTGCGACATCGGCTGGCACATCGACGAGAGGACGCATCGCGTCGTCGTCCTCTCTGCCATCGACAATCTCGTCAAGGGGGCGGCGGGACAGGCCGTGCAGAATTTCAACATCGCCTGCGGCTTCGACGAGAAGCTCGGGCTTGACCATATCGCAGTTTATCCGTAATACAGGAGGGTATACAACATGTTTTCTGATGCAGCAGCAAAAAAAGGCGTGACATTTCCCAAGGGATTCAAGGCGGCGGGCGTCAAGGCCGGCATTAAGAAGAGCGGCAACCTCGACGTCGCCGTGATTTGCTCGGAAGAGGAGGCTGCCGTCGCGGGCGTCTTCACGCAGAATGCCGTGGCGGCGGCGCCCGTCTACGTTTCCAAAGCGGCGGTCGAGGACGGCAAAGCGCGCGCCATCGTGGCCAATGCGGGCTGTGCGAACGCCTGCACGGGCGAGCAGGGCATGAAGGATGCAAAGCGTACGGCGGAGATTGCAGCGAAGGCGCTCGGCTGTGCGGCGGATGACGTCCTCGTCGCCTCGACGGGCGTCATCGGCGTGAATCTGCCGATGGACAAGCTGGAGCAGGGCGTCAAGGATGCTGTGGCAAGCCTTTCCACGGAAGGCAGCATGGATGCGGGCAATGCCATCATCACGACGGACACATACTCCAAGGCGTGTTCGACGGAGGTCGAGATCGGCGGCAGGAAGGTGCGCTTCGGCGCGATTGCCAAAGGCTCGGGCATGATCCAGCCGAATATGGCGACGATGCTCTCTTTCATCACGACGGACGCGGCAATCGAGAGCAAGCTTCTGCAGGAGGCTCTTTCCGAGATCACCGAGGTCACGTTCAACATGATCTCGGTCGACGGCGACATGAGCACGAACGATATGGTGA
>ERZ773197.1651-NODE-1651-length-15038-cov-3.552293_pt1 | contig 15038 bp, 9 predicted proteins | sample MGYA00580999_ERZ773197 | MGnify/ENA primary metagenome ERZ773197 (study PRJEB29015, sample SAMEA2738166) | human oral metagenome | biome: human oral; feature: human-associated habitat; material: saliva | place: China | collected 2185 ...
GGCGCAACTGTGGCCGTGCCACTCCGCCCTTTTTCTCAACCTGTTCCAATATTTATCACAATGAAAAAGATATGCTATCTCCTGCTCGCCGCTGTGGCGCTGATCCTCGGCAGCTGTGCCCGCGAAACGGGCGTGACCAACGTCACAACCTCAGAGTCGAAGATCGACCACCTCATTATTAAGGAGGTGTTCTACGCCGGCCACGCCATCAAGCGCGACCTTTCGGCCTACAAGATGCCCAGTACCTACACGCGTAACTACGACGACCAGTATATTACGATCTACAATCCCACGCAAAAGACGCTCTATCTCGACAGCCTCGCGCTGGTGACGAACCAAGTCGACCCGCGTGTCATCTTGGAATTCGCCCCCGGCGACAACTTCATCGGCCAATATTATGGTGGCAACAGCGTGATGTATTTCCCGGGCAGCGGAACGGACCATCCGGTCAAGCCGGGACAGACCATCGTGGTGGCCAAGCGTGCCATCGACCACGCGCAGGCTTTTGTCAAGAGCATCGAAGCCGAGGGCGAAACGGTCAAGGGCTACGAGGGCTACGACCAATTGCTCGACCTGAGCAAGGCCGATTTCGAATGGGATGCCGCGAACGATGCGGATAACAATGCCGCGGTGCCCGATCTTCTGCCCATCAGTTCGGATCGTGCCTTCAGCTCCATTGCCGAAGCCGTGGGGCTTGCACTGGTTCGCCTGCCGTGGTCGCCCGCGGCCTTCAAGGAGGGTGCCAAGCGTGCGGAAGCCGGCGGCCCGAAAGCCAAGGGCAACACGGTGGTGCACTACGTGAATGTGACGAATACGCACTTCGGTGACTTCCTGGTGGTGGAGATTCCCTTCGACAAGGTGATCGATTGCCTGACCATCTGCCCGCGCAAGCGTTTCCAGATGCGGCCTTCGAAGCTCGACAAGGGCTTCCTCGGCGTTTCGGAGGACGATTTCTCGACTTTCAAGATCACAAGCAACGAAATCCTCAAGGTGATGGGGCTCTCGCTCCAACGCAAATTCGACGGTAAGGGCTTTGTGGACACCGACAACACGACGACCGACTTCGAAGTAAAGCCGGCTTCGCTCTCACGCAAGGCCGCTGCGCCCGAAAAGCCCGCGGCGAAGCCCGCGCAATAAGGCGGATCCGGCTCTAATCCACCGCATTTTGTCAAGCGTCGAGGGAGTTGCTCACTCCCTCGGCGCTTTCGTTTGTCTGCAGGGCCCGCCCGCTGGGAAAACACGGCCGCTTCTCAGCTTCGGAGCGCCTGCGATGTCTCGCCTTCGGCCGACTTCGCTCACGACTTCACCCGATCTGCACGGCGGGAGCGGTCTTCTGCTCGCCGTCTTCCCACTCCACTGCACAAAAAGAGGGCGCTCCACATCGCTGTGGAGCGCCCTCGCGCGTTATCATTGTGCGACCGTGTCGCGAAGTGGGCTTAGGCCTCTACCTTCGACCAGTCTTGTTGGCTCATGCGTACATAGCTTTGGTAGCGGCGCTTGGCGTTCTCTTCGCAGGCCTGGAAGAGTTCGGCAGCCTGTGCGGGGAACTGCTTTTTGAGTGCCTGGAAGCGCACTTCGCCCGTGAGGAAGTCTTGGAAATCCTCCCACTTCGGCGCCTTGCTGTCGAGCAAGAAGGGGTTTTTGCCCTGTTCTTCGAGCTCGGGGTTGTAGCGCCAGAGGTGCCAGTAGCCACATTTCACGGCCAGTTCCTCTTCGTGCTGCGATTTGCCCATGCCGGCTTTCAGTCCGTGGGCGATACAGGGCGAATAAGCCACGATGAGCGAAGGTCCGGGGTAGGCTTCTGCCTCGCGGATGGCCTTGAGCGTCTGGTTGTGGTCGGCGCCCATGGCGATTTGCGCCACGTAAACGTAACCATAAGTGGTGGCGATGAGGCCGAGGTCCTTCTTTCGGATGCGCTTACCGCTGGCGGCAAACTTGGCCACGGCACCCGTAGGCGTAGCCTTGGAGGACTGACCGCCGGTGTTGGAGTAAACTTCGGTGTCGAGGACGAGAATGTTCACATCTTCGCCGCTGGCGATCACGTGGTCCAGTCCGCCGTAGCCAATGTCGTAGGCAGCGCCGTCACCACCGATGATCCACTGCGAACGCTTGGTGAGATAGTGGCTGAGTTCGTCGAGTTGTGCGCAAACCGGGCAACCTTCGGCCTTACCGGCCTGGATGAGGGGTTTGAGACGGGCGGCGGCAGCCTTGCTCTCGGCCGCTTTGTCCTTGCCGTCGAGCCATTGCTGTGCGGCCTCCTTGAATTCTGCGCTCACATGCTCATCATCGAGGCAACGCGTGAGGATCTCGGTGATGCGGGTGCGCATTTTCTTATTGGCCAAGGCCATACCGAGTCCGTATTCGCAGAAGTCTTCGAAAAGCGAGTTGGCCCATGCCGGTCCGTGTCCCTCTTCGTTGGTGGTGTAGGGGGTGGAGGGGATGGAAGCGGAGTAGATGGAGGAGCAGCCGGTGGCGTTGGCCACCATCTCGCGGTCGCCGAAGAGCTGGCTGACGAGTTTCACATAGGGTGTCTCGCCGCAGCCGGCACATGCGCCCGAGAATTCGAAGAGCGTGGGGGCAAACTGCGAGTTCTTGGGGTTGGCGTTGATGTCGAGCAGGTGATGTTTGCTCTTGACGTTGTTAATGAGGTAATCCCAGTGGGCCGCTTCGTCGCGTTCCTTTTCGAGGGTGGACATGGCGAGGGCTTTTCCGGTTTTGGGCTTGCCGGGGCACACGTCTACGCAGTTGGCGCAACCGGTGCAGTCGAGTACGCTCACCTGGATGCGGAAGTTCATGCCCTTCATGGCGGCGGGTGCCTTCATTTCGATGGCGGGCGCGTCGAAACCGGCCTTTTCGTCGGCATCGAGCACGAAGGGACGGATGCAACCGTGGGGGCAAACGTAGGCGCACTTGTTACACTGGATGCAGTTCTCCAGATCCCAAGTGGGCACGAACGTGGCGACGCCGCGCTTCTCGTAGGCAGCGGTGCCTTGGTGCCAGGTACCGTCTTCGAGTCCCTTGAAAGCGCTGACGGGGAGGTCGTTTCCGACCTGTGCATTGATGACGCGCACGAGATCTTTGACGAAAGCGGGTGCTCCGTCGTCGACGGCCTTGTCATCTTCGAGCGAAGCCCATGCGGGATCGACGGCGAATTGGTGATACTCGCCTCCGCGATCGACGGCAGCGTAGTTTTTCTCCACCACGTCCTGGCCTTTCTTGCCGTAAGTCTTTTCGATGAAGTGCTTCATCTCCTCTACGGCCTTGTCAACGGGGATCACGCCGGTGATGCGGAAGAAGGCGCTCTGCAAAATGGTGTTGGTGCGGTTGCCCAATCCGATTTCGGCAGCGATTTTCGTGGCGTTGATCACATAGACCGTGATGTTTTTCTGTGCCAAGATGCGCTTGATCTTGTTGGGCATGTTGCGGGTGAGTGCCTCGTCGTCCCAAACGGTGTTGAGCAGGAAGGTGCCTCCGGGCTGAATGCCGCGTAGCACGTCGTACATGTGCATGTAGCTCTGCACGTGGCAAGCCACGAAGTTGGGGGTGTTCACCAGATAGGTGGAACGAATGGGGTGATCGCCGAAACGCAAGTGCGAGCAAGTGAAGCCGCCCGACTTCTTCGAGTCGTAAGAGAAGTAAGCTTGGCAATACTTGTCGGTGGTTTCGCCGATGATCTTGATGGAGTTTTTGTTGGCTCCCACCGTACCGTCGGCTCCGAGTCCGTAGAATTTGGCTTGGAACATGCCCTCTCCGCCGAGGCTGATTTCCTCTTTCGGGGGGAGAGACGTGAAGGTCACGTCGTCGACAATGCCGATGGTGAAGTGGTCCTTGGGTTCGTTGAGCGCGAGGTTCTCATAGACCGACATGATTTGTGCCGGCGTGGTGTCGTTGGATCCGAGTCCGTAGCGTCCGCCCACGATGAGGGGGGCATTTTCACGGCCGTAGTAGGCATCCTTGACGTCGAGATAGAGGGGTTCTCCGCTGGCACCGGGTTCTTTGGTGCGGTCGAGCACGGCAATACGCGTGGCCGTGGCGGGCACAGCGGCGAGGAGGTGCTTGACCGAGAAGGGGCGATAGAGGTGCACGCAGACCATGCCGACCTTTTCTCCCTTTTCGCGGAGGTAGTCGATGGCTTCGCGAGCAGCTTCGGAGGCCGAACCCATGAGAATGATCACGCGGTCGGCTTCGGGATCGCCGTAGTAGTTGAACAGGCCGTATTCGCGACCGGTGATGCGGCTGATTTCCTTCATGTACTCCTCCACCGCTTCGGGCACAGCCTCATAGAAGGGGTTGGATGCCTCGCGGTGTGCGAAGAAGGTTTCGGGGTTTTCGGCCGTGCCTCGTGCCACGGGGTGCTCGGGCGTGAGGGCACGTTCGCGGAATTCGCTCAGCGCCTTGCGGTCCACCAGCGGGCTGAGGTCTTCGGTGTCGAGGCATTCGATCTTCTGGATCTCGTGCGAGGTGCGGAAACCGTCGAAGAAGTTGATGAACGGCACGCGGGTCTTGATGGAAGCCAAGTGGGCCACGCCGGCCAGGTCCATCACTTCCTGCACAGAACCTTCGGAGAGCATGGCGAAGCCGGTTTGGCGTGCCGACATGACGTCTTGGTGGTCGCCGAAGATGCTCAGGGCGTGGCTGGCGATGGCGCGTGCCGAAACGTGGAACACGCAGGGGAGGAGTTCGCCGGCGATCTTGTACATGTTGGGAATCATGAGCAAGAGGCCCTGCGATGCGGTGAAAGTGGTGGTCAGTGCGCCGGCTTGGAGCGAACCGTGCACAGCGCCTGCTGCGCCCCCCTCGCTTTGCATTTCCTGCACGAGGACAGTTTCGCCGAACATGTTTTTGCGGCCTTGCGCCGACCAGTCGTCGACGTATTCTGCCATCGTAGACGAGGGCGTGATGGGGTAAATGGCGGCCACTTCGCTGAACATGTAGGCGATGTGGGCAGCAGCCTGGTTGCCATCACAAGTAATGAATTTCTTAGCCATACTTCTATGGTGTTATGATTGTTATGTTATGATGTCCTTGTGGGCGGAACGTTCCGCCTGAGCCGGCGTGCCATGCCGGAAGCCGCTGCTGCCCGTTGTGCACACGGGGGTGGAGCGTAGTCGGTCACCATGAATGGAGATGAACGAGCGGTCCTCTCGGACCTTGCACCGGAGCCCTGCGTCTGTGAGCGCGGGCGTCCGTAGGGCAAAGGTAATATTTCTTTTCTGACAGACCAAGTGCGTATTTCCGAAACTTCGCACCCGATAGGCTTTTGTGGTGCGAAAATAACGCTTTTTGCACCTCGGCGCGTTTTCTCGTCCCGCTTTTCGGCGCCCTCCGCCCCCCGCTGCCGAAACATTCCCTTCGCGCAGAGCAAAACCCCACGTTTTGGCACAAAAGCGCCCCGTATTCAACAAAAATAGCCCTATTTTTCACACCCCCTCGGCGCCCTGCGAAATCATTATTCTACGCGCGCGATCCTATATAATAGCAATTTCTTCGACCGGCGAGCCATATTTTTTAGTCAATTCCTTTGCATTCTCCATATTCTTTGTATTTTTGCCGAAAGCATGAGCCGCTCGCCCCGCACAAAGCGGACAAAAGTAACCCCAGGGCCGCTCGCCCCGCAAAATCGCAAAGCCGGTTCGCACGCACTCCGCCCACACGGAGAGAACAAGGAGAGAAGATCCCAAGCCCTCCCCCCCTCGGCAGTGCAAGAGGGTGCACAAGCCCTTTCTTTCCATCGCACCGATCGGAAACGACACACGCGCTCCACAGTCGCGCCCCGGCGTATCGCCCCAATTCCTGACAGAACGCGAGCTGCCTTGCACACCCGCCGGAGGAAAGCCCTTTATCGTCCTTTCCGGCTCCCCACGCCGAGACAAACCTTCACCCCAACACCCAGAAACCCCAAATGCGCACCACCCTTCAGCCCCCCAACATCACCCTGCCCGAAGAGGCGCTGCAAAAGCTCTACGCCAAGGCGCTCCGCAACGGGATGTCGCTAAAAACCTACATCGAAGGTTTGCTGATTGAGGAGGCCAACGCGCCGTCCTTCGCCCGACGCGTGTCGCCCTCTGCCGATGCCTGGTTTGACCATCCGCAAAACGTCGCCGCCGTTCGCCGCGGCCTGCAACAACAAGCGGCCGGCTTGGCACAAACTTTTTCGATCGAAGAAATCAAACGATTGGTCGACCTGTGAACTACGATCTGCAGCTGCTCCCGGAAGCCATCGAAGATCTTGCCTATTGGAAACGATCGGGGCAGAAAAAGGTGTTGAAGAAAATCGTGGCACTGCTCGAAGAACTCAAAGTGCACCCCCAAACCGGCACCGGCAAACCCGAAGCCCTCAAAGGCGACTTCGCCGGTTTGTGGAGCAGACGCATTGACAAAGGAGCCCGACTCATCTATTCCATCTACGAAGAGACCGTTTGTGTCTACGTGCTCTCCATGCGAGGGCATTATGGCGACAAATAATGCGCTCACCTCGCGCCCTGCGCGGGAAAGCAGCAAAAAAAAAACAGAAGAGGCACGGCAGTGCGCCACGACTTCACCGACACGCACAGCGTTCCACGGCCGCCCATTCCCGCAAAATCACCCACCCCAAAATCTTCAGCCCCCGAGTGAAACCATTATTTCCGAGAACTCACACAAAGCGCCCCGCCGCTCCACAAAGGCTCAGCGCCACCCCCCCACAACACCTCATCACCTCAAACTCTGCCCCACTATGACACACCCCACTCCCCGCCCGCTGCCCCGCCTGCTCGGCGTGCTGTTCGTTTTCCTCTTCGCCCTCCTGCCCCTCGCGGCGCAGCAGGGTAAGGACTTCGAGGACTACAACGTGAAACGCGGCTTCGAAATGCTGCAAAACGACGAAGACCAAGGCGAAGCGCTCAAGCAATTCCAAACGGCGCTCGAAAAGAACCCGCGCAACGGCTACGCCCATTTCTTCATTGGGCTCATCCACCTCGACAACGACGAAAACGGCAACGCCCTCTCCGCCATCGACCAGGCACTCAAGTATCTGCCTAAGAAAGACAAGGAGACGCTTGCCCTTGCCCACTCCAAACGCGCACTCGTCCACCTGGCGCTCGCCGACACCACGGCCGCCCTCACCGACATCGGCACGGCCATTCGCCTCACGCCCGACGATCGTGACTACCTCCAACAGCGCGGCGACCTCTACTACGAGATGGAGCACTACGATCTCTCCGACCGCGACTACGAGCAGATGCAAAAGCTCGACAAAGGCAACACCTATTCCTATATGGGCATGGGGCGCAACGCCGTGGCACGCAAAGACTACGACCGCGCCATCGCACTCTTCGACCACGTGGTGCAACTCGCTCCCGAATATGGGCAGGGCTATTCCTTCCGCGCCGAGGCTTACTTGCTGCGCCACGAATATCCGCGCGCCGTGGAGGACTGCACCACAGCCCTCTCGCTCATGGACGACGACATTGACCACAAGGCCTTCCAAGTCTTCGGCATACTCTGCGACTCTGCCGCCGCCCCGCTGCGGGCCCGCCTCAAAGTGCTCCGCAACAAAGAGCCCAACCTACCCAAATGGCCCCTCCTGCTCGCCGGCCTCGAGCGGGTGCAAATGAACTATGGCCGCGCGGTGAACTACCGCCTCGAAGCTTATGCCCTGGAACCGGCCAACAGCACAACTTATAATATAGCCGCCGATCTGGCTTCGCTCAACCTGTACGAGGCCGCTCTGAGCTGGAATGCGCGCGCCGGGGCGGGCGATTCGACCGACATCGATATTCCGCTACAAAGAGCGCAACAGCTCATCGAGCTCCGCCGCTATGACGAAGCCAAGGCGGCACTGGATCGCGCACAGACCCTCGATGCCGAGAATAGCCGCCTCTATATGTTGCGCTCCTTGATAGATCGCAAGCAAAAGCACTACGAAGCCGCCTTGGAAGCCATGGACATGGCCCTCTCGCTCAACGAAGAAACGGCCTTCCTCCACGACCTGCGCGGGCGCTTTCTCCTGAAAATGGGACAGAAAGAGCGTGCCGTCGCGGACTTCCGCCGCGAGTTGGAACTCGAAAAAACGCCCGACGATTACTTCACCTCGCCCTTTGCCCTCTATTTCCTCGGGCAGCCCAAAGCCGCCACCGCGCGCATGGACTCCATCATGGCCAAGGGCGACGACGAACAAGCCTACAATGCGGCCTGTATCTACGCACTTTGCGGCAACAAGCAGCAGGCACTCACCTATCTGGAGCGCGCGTTGAAGAGCCGAAAGTACACCGATTTCGACCATATCGACACGGATACTGACCTCGACGGCCTGCGCAACGATGCCGACTTCAAGGCTTTGGTCAAGCAATATCGCGATGCGTGGGAAGCGCACCTCGCGGCCGAACGCAAACTCCTCGACCCGCGCGCCACTGAAGGCGCAAAGAGCGAATCGGCCGCCGACACTTCGGCGAAGCCCGACGCACAAAAAACGGACAAAAAGGCGACGGCAGCCGCTCCTCACGGTGTTTCGGAAATCGCCTTCACCCATTCGGGCGGCGTCACGCAGGTGCCTTGCACCATCAACGGGCTTCCGCTCCACTTTGTCTTCGACACCGGCGCGTCGGAAGTGACGCTCTCGTCGGTGGAAGCGCAGTTCATGTTCAAGAACGGCTATCTCAAACCCTCCGACGTGATCGGTCGCCGGGCTTACCTCACGGCTTCGGGCGATGTGGTGGAGGGCACGAGTGTGCGCCTGCACTCCGTGACCTTCGGCGGGCTGACGCTCAACAACGTGCGCGCCTCCATCACCCACAGTCAGGATGCTCCGCTCCTCCTCGGCCAGTCCGTGCTCAGCCGACTGGGCAAAGTGGAAATCGACAACCAGGCCAACGTGATTCGCATCACCAAGAAGTAAAGGAACAGCGACTTCCCGAATACGACCGATTGCAAGACCTCTACAACAACCGCAGTCAATGAAAGCTATTCTCAAGTTTTTTCAGCGACGATGTCCTACGCTATCTCTTCAGGCACAAGGTAATGGGGATACCGGGCTGGATTCTGGTTACAATTGGCTTCGTCATATGGATTCTCTATAAGAGGTTACAAAGTCGGGAAGACAAAGAAGATATCGACAAGGAGGAGCATTGATTTTCCACGAGCCATTTTCCTCGACAATGCTCCCTCCCAAGCGCTGAATTAAGGAAAAAGGGAGACACAAGTCCCGCAAGATGAGATTTTTCTCCTCAAAAACTTGCACAGTCCCCGCGAATTGCTTACATTTGCAGCGTTCAAACAGACGTGAGGGGCTCAAACGAAGCTCCTCACTTCTTTTAATTAGTCGTGCCTCCGCCCTTCGCCGTAGAAGTCGGGGCACCTCCCACCCATTTCCCCCCCCCCACTGACACATGATCAGTAAAGAAGCCGTAGAACAACTCATCGCCGACTGGCTCGTCGGCAAAGACTATTTCCTGACCGACCTGGTCATCACGCCCGACGACCGCATCATCGTGGAAATCGACCACGCCGAAGGAGTGTGGATCGACGACTGCGTGGCGCTCTCCCGCCACATCGAAGAGGGATTGGACCGCGACGAGACCGATTTCGAGCTCGAAGTGGGCAGCGCCGGACTGGGACAACCCTTCAAAGTGCTGCGCCAATATGAAATCCACCTCGGCGACGACGTGGAAGTGCTCACCGCCGAAGGCAAAAAGCTCATCGGCCGACTCACCGCGGTCGACAACAGCCAAATCACCCTCACACAGACCGTGAAAGTGAAGGCACCGGGCGAAAAACGTCCCCACTTGCAGGACGTGGAAACCGTTCTCCCCTTCGACAACGTGAAGTGGACCAAACTCTACATCGACTTTAAATAACTCCCTTGCCGACTGCGCACCGCCGCCGCACCCGCCACCGGGCTCACCCGCCCAACACGCTGTGCGTCGGCACGCCCGTTGTCACACACGGTGCCCGTTTCGGCGCCGAGGGGCTCCCTCCCTCGCCGGAAACGTCCCACTTCGGGCACTGCCCCGCGGCACCCGCCGCCACCGGCTCCGCACAGTCGGCCTATACCTCACGCGCATCTATCACAGCGACCCCACCATGGCCAAAAAACAAACCGAAACCCCCAGTTTGTTGGAGACCTTCAGAGACTTCAACCAAACCAAAAATATCGATGACACCACTTTGCTCGGCGTGCTCGAAGAAAGCTTCCGCAGCGTCATCGCCAAAATCTTCGGCACGGACGAAAATTTCACCGTCGTGGTGAATCCCGACAAAGGTGACTTCGAAATCACCCGCAGCCGCGAAATCGTGGCCGACGATGAGGTGGAAGATCCCAACAAACAGATCGCGCTGAGCGAAGCTCGCCGCATCGAACCCGACTTCGAAGTGGGGGAAGACTGCAGCGAACACATCGAATTTGAGGATTTCGGCCGCCGCGCCATCCTCACCCTCCGACAAACGCTGGCCAGCAAGATACTTGAGCTCGAACACGACTCCATATATAATAAGTATAAGGATCGCGAGGGCGATCTCATCACGGCCGAAGTCTACCAAACGTGGAAAAACGAAACGTTGCTGGTGGACGAGGAGAAAAATGACCTCTTGCTGCCCAAGACGCAACAGATTCCCCGCGACTTCTACCACAAGGGCGACCAAATCAGCGCCGTGATCGATCGCGTCGACAACACAAACGGCAACCCGAAAATCTATCTTTCGCGCACCAGCCCCCTCTTCCTTCGTCGACTCCTCGAACGCGAAATCCCCGAAATCGCCGACGGCATCATTCAACTCCGTGCCGTGGCCCGCATCCCGGGCGAACGCGCCAAAATTGCCGTCGAAAGCTTCGACCCCAACATTGATCCCGTCGGATCGTGCGTGGGCGTGGGCGGAAGTCGCATCAATGGCATCGTGCGCGAGCTGCGAAACGAGAACATCGACGTGATTCCCTACTCGTCCAACACGATGCTCTTCATCCAACGTGCCCTCAATCCGGCACACATCAACAACATCGAGATCAACGAAGAGCTCAAAAAAGCCGACGTCTTCCTCAATCCCGACCAAGTGAGCCTGGCCATCGGTAAAGGCGGCCAGAACATCAAGCTCGCCTCGATGCTCACCGGCTACACCATCGACGTATTCCGCGAAGTGGAGGGCGAACAACCCATCGACGACATCTATCTCGACGAATTTGCCGACGAAGTCGACCAATGGGTGCTCGACGCCGTGAAGAACATGGGCTTGCGCACCGCAAGAGAAGTGCTCAATGCGCCCAGAGACATGATCGCCGAAAAAGCCGACCTCGAAGACGACACCGTAGACCACCTCCTCTCCGTGCTCCGCGCGGAGTTTGACGACAGCGAAAGCTAACCTCTCGGGCTTCGGCCCCCACAGCGTTTCCCTTTCGTCACATCGGCCGGCACGCGGCCACCAACCCACACACAATGAGATTAAGCAAAGCCACCAAAGAATTCAACATCGCAACCCAAAGAGCCGTAGACACGCTCAAAGAGCACGGTCACGTCGTCGAAGCCAGCCCCAATGCCAAAATCGACGACGCACAATACGAGATCCTCAAAAAGGTGTTTGCCAGCGACAAAGCCCAAAAGGACGAGGCCGAAAAGCTCTTCCCCAGCCGACGCGAGGAGAAACGCAATGAAAAGGGCGACAAAGCCGAGGCCGACAACCAACCGACGGCGGAGGCTGCCGAGACAGAGGCACCCGCGCCCGCAGCGCCCGAACAGCCCCAGCCCGCTGCCGACGACGCTGCACCGGCCGACGCAAGCCATGCGCCCGAAACCGAGGAGGACAACAAGCCCCGGCTCAAAGTAGTTGGCCACATCGACCTCGAAGCCACCGGCACCGGCCGCAAACGCACCTCGCGCAAGAGTAGCGCTGCCGCCAAGAACGAAAAATCGGCCGCTGAAGAAGCCCCCACTGCGGCACCCGCCACGGAAAAAGCGACTGCCCAAGCCGAAGCGCCCCAAGCGCCGGCCGAAACACCGGCACCCGCTGCCGAAACTGCCACAACCCCTGCGGCAGAATCCACAACCGCCTCGGCAGCACCCGCCGCCACGGCCGGCGAGCAGGCAGAAAAGCCCGCCGAAGCACCGAGTGAAGCCGCCGAAGCCCCCGCAACCGAAGGCAACGCCGAGGACGCGCCCGCCGTGGGCGGCGCACCCCGCCTGACAGGCCCCAAGGTGCTCGGCAAAATCGACCTCGACGCCATCAACGCCAACACGCGCCCCAAGAAAAAGAGCAAGGAAGAGCTCCGCAAAGAGCGCAACGAGAAGCGCAATCCCGCCGGCAAAAAGCGCGCGCGCATCGGTAATGAGCGCGTAGACGTGAGTGCCGAAGCCAAAAAGAACAACGCAGGCGGCGGCAACGGCGCAGGCGGCAACCAAAACCGCAACAACCAGAATCGCAACGACCGCAACGCCGCCAAGGGTCAAGGCAAGAAGGGCAAGAAAGGCAACGCCCCCGCACAGCCCGTCAGCGACGAAGACGTAGCAAAGCAGGTGAAAGAAACGCTGGCTCGCCTGCAAGCCAAAGGCGCCGGCAAGGGCAAAGGCGCGAAGTACCGCAAGGAAAAGCGCGAAGCCGCCCGCGAGCGTCACGAAGAAGACCTCATGCGTCGCGATGCCGAGAGCCGCGTGCTCAAACTCACCGAGTTTGTGACCGCCAACGAGCTCGCCACGATGATGGACGTGCCCGTCACGCAAGTCATCGGCACCTGCATGAGCATCGGCATCATGGTTTCCATCAACCAGCGCCTCGATCAGGAGACCATTGAGATGGTGGCCGACGAATTTGGCTTCAGCACCGAGTTTGTCAGCGCCGAAGTGCAAGAAGCCATCGTCGAAGAAGTGGACAGCGACGAGGATCTCGTGCCCCGCGCCCCCATTGTCACCGTCATGGGCCACGTCGACCACGGTAAAACCTCCTTGCTCGACCACATTCGCAACGCCAACGTCATCGCCGGCGAGGCCGGCGGTATCACCCAGCACATCGGTGCCTACAATGTCCGCCTGAAAAACGGTCGCGAGATCACTTTCCTCGACACCCCCGGCCACGAAGCCTTCACCGCCATGCGTGCCCGCGGTGCGCAAGTGACGGATATCGCCATTATCATCATTGCAGCCGACGATAACGTAATGCCGCAAACCAAAGAGGCCATCAATCACGCTGTGGCCGCCGGTGTGCCCATCGTCTTCGCCATCAACAAGATCGATAAGCCCGGTGCCAACCCCGACGCCATCAAGAGCACCCTGGCTTCGATGAACTTCCTCGTCGAAGAATGGGGCGGTAAGTACCAGTCGCAAGACATCTCGGCCAAGAAAGGCGAGGGCGTGTTCGAACTCCTCGAGAAAGTGCTCCTCGAAGCCGACATGCTCGACCTCAAAGCCAACCCCAAGCGCCGCGCTGTGGGCACCGTCATCGAAAGCTCGCTCGACAAGGGCCGCGGCTACGTTTCCACGGTGCTCGTCTCCAACGGTACGCTGCGCCAAGGCGACGTCATCGTAGCCGGCACCCACGCCGGTCGCGTCAAAGCCCTCTTCAACGAGCGCGGCGTCCGCGTCGAGGAAGTGCCCCCCGCACACGCCGCCACCGTCCTCGGCTTCAACGGCGCACCCCAGGCCGGCGACCAATTCAACGTCATGGAGACCGAACAGGAAGCCCGCGAGATTGCCAACAAACGCATGCAACTGCAGCGCGAACAAAACCTGCGCACCTCCAAGATGCTCACGCTCGACGAGATCGGCCGCCGCTTGAAACTCGGCGACTACCAGGAACTCAACATCGTCGTCAAGGGCGACGTCGATGGTTCGGTGCAGGCGCTCTCCGACTCCTTCATCAAACTCTCCACCGAGTCCATCGCCGTCAACGTCATCCACAAAGGCGTGGGTCAAATCTCCGAGAACGACGTCACCCTCGCCGCCGCTTCCAAGGCCGTCATCGTCGGCTTCCAGGTTCGTCCCTCGGCCGGCGCGCGCAAACTCGCCGAGAAAGAAGGCGTCGACATCCGCCTCTACTCCATCATCTACGACGCCATCGAAGAAGTCAAGGAGGCCATGGAAGGCATGCTCAAGCCCATCGTCAAGGAAGAAATCACCGCCATGGTCGAAGTGCGCCAAGTCTTCCACATCTCCAAGGTCGGTTACATCGCCGGTGCCTACGTGGTCGACGGCAAAGTCTCGCGCAGCGACAAAGCCCGCCTCATTCGCGACGGCGTGGTGGTCTTCTCCGGCGACATTGCAGCCCTCAAGCGCTTCAAAGACGACGTCAAAGAAGTCACCACCAACTTTGAGTGCGGTATCTCCCTCCAAGGCTGCAACGACATCAAGGAAGGCGACACCATCGAAACCTACCGCGAAGTCGAAATCAAGCAGAAACTCAACGCCTAACCCCACGAAAAGCCGCGATCAGTTCCAACCGATCGCGGGTTTTTTTGTACTTTTGCTCCCCGATCGGCACCATTTTTTGAGTCGTCCCCCTTCTCTCACACTGCCCTTCCCCCACATCACGAAGGCCCTCCGTGTTTCGCGCAGAATCCCGCGATTTTCGCACGTTTTCTCCCAAGAAGGCACGAAAAAACGCCCGTTCTTGAGAAAATTCGTCGATGAAAAACTACCATTCGTCGATACATTCCCCAAAAGTAGCAGAAAATCAGCCACTTCGCTTGCATTTCCACTTCCGATTCCCTATTTTTGCAACTACAAACAGACATGAACAAGTCAATCATCGCAGCCTTCGCTCTCGCGTCCACGCTGCTTCTCACCACCTCCTGCGACGTGCTCAATGCAGGACAAAGCAACACCGCCAACACACTCTCGGCTCTCAACACCGGCGGCGGGATGCTCACCAATCTTCTCTCCAATGTCCTCAGCGGCGGCAGCGTAACAGAACGCGATCTCGTCGGCAATTGGACCTACGATGGCGTCAAGTGTGCCTTCGAAAGTCAGAACCTTTTGGCACAAGCCGGCGGAGTGGCAGCAGCCAGTGCCGTCGAAACCAAAGTAGACGAACAACTCAAGAACTACGGCATCCGCAAAGGCATCACACGTTTCAACTTCAAGGCC
>ERZ773197.1654-NODE-1654-length-15015-cov-3.323997_pt1 | contig 15015 bp, 15 predicted proteins | sample MGYA00580999_ERZ773197 | MGnify/ENA primary metagenome ERZ773197 (study PRJEB29015, sample SAMEA2738166) | human oral metagenome | biome: human oral; feature: human-associated habitat; material: saliva | place: China | collected 2185 ...
TCATCAGAGCCTTGTTAGCGTTGTAGTGCAGGAACTTCTTCACGTCCTCGCTCCAGCCTACCCCGTCATAGAGCGAGTGGGTATAAGCCACCTCGTTCTCATACAGCTCGTACAGCAGGTTGAAGGTGTATTCCTTCAGCTCTGCCTGACGCTCCGGGGTTTCCTTTGCCAGTCCACGCTGGAACTTGTACCCAATGTAGTAGCCATGAACAGCCTCATCACGAATAATCAGACGGATCAGGTCAGCGGTGTTAGTCAGCTTGGCATGCGCCGACCAGTACATGGGAAGGTAGAACCCGGAGTAGAACAGGAAAGACTCCAAAAGTGTGGAAGCAACCTTCTTCTTAAGCGGGTCATCGCCGATATAGTAGGCGAGGATAATCTTTGCCTTCTTCTGCAGGTATTCGTTCTCAGAGGCCCAGCGGAATGCCTCATCAATTTCCTTAGTGGAGCACAGGGTCGAGAAAATGGAGGAGTACGACTTTGCGTGCACCGACTCCATGAAAGCAATATTGGTGTATACGGCCTCTTCGTGCGCAGTAACGGCATCGGGAAGCAGAGAGACAGCACCCACAGTACCCTGGATGGTGTCCAGCAACGTCAGACCGGTAAAGACCCGCATGGTCAGCTCTTTCTCTTCCGCGGTCAGAGTCTTCCACGTGGGTACGTCGTTGCTCAGCGGCACCTTCTCAGGTAACCAGAAATTACCGGTGAGGCGGTCCCAGACCTCAAGGTCTTTCTCGTCCTCTAAACGGTTCCAGTTAATAGCCTCAATTGGGTGGTCAACGAGGTGTACCTTTTCGCTCATACTTGTTTCTCCTATAGCGGATCAATGCCTTAGGGGCGTCTCATGTTTTTCTATTCTGACACAGTTCCTGCGCTCACTAGTTTCTCGCTCCCAGCTACTACCGTTATTAGCGCGCCAACTGGTTCCGTAAAGCTTAAGATAGCTACTGACTGAGGTAGTAGATCTGTGTGGCTGGGTCCCGTCGCAGCATCCCAAAATCTACCCCGTAGCGACGCACCAAAGCTGGGTCCTCGGTGTACCGTCGTATGCGGTCATTCAGTTCAGACTCTGCAAGCCGCTCGGATTCTGCAATACTTTCGGTGATAATCCACCGCAGAAGGGCATCCTTATCCTCCGCACGGGATGGCCACCTCTGCACCCGTCCTTTAACAAGGAACCGCTGCACCCCCACAGTTTCTTGGCCCCGTTCGTGTTTACCCGCCAGTAAGTATTCGGTGAATACATCCGTCAGGATAAGGGAGCCCGCAGGGTCTTCCGTGACAAGCCCAACCGTTTTTAGACGGTCGATCAGTTTACGCTCACGCCGATTCGGCGACTCGGGTGCTTGCCCCAGAACAATCTGGGCATACATGCGCTGACAGTCAGAGTTAGCGAGTGCGGCGATTATTGGAGTGAGGTTCTGTTGCACCCTGGGTTGTTATCCTTACGTGTCTGGTTGGCTTCGGGGTGTAAGAAGATTCTGTCTTCTCACACCCCGAAACACGATGCGGGTGAGTTTCGCTGCATTACAGCATGCAGGATACGCAGCCCTCAACTTCGGTACCTTCAAGAGCCATCTGCCGCAGGCGGATATAGTAGATGGTCTTGATTCCCTTGCGCCAAGCATAAATCTGAGCGCGGTTAATGTCGCGGGTTGTTGCGGTGTCACGGAAGAACAAGGTTAGCGACAGACCCTGATCCACATGCTGAGTGGCCACAGCGTAGGTGTCGATAATCTTCTCGAACCCGATCTCGTACGCGTCCTTATAGTAGTCAAGATTCTCGTTCGTCATGAAGGGTGCCGGGTAGTAGACACGCCCCAGCTTACCTTCCTTACGAATCTCAATCTTAGAAGCAATCGGGTGGATCGAAGAAGTCGAACCGTTGATATACGAGATAGACCCGGTGGGCGGAACGGCCTGCAAGTTCTGGTTGTACATGCCGTATTGGGCTACATCGGCGGCAAGCTGAATCCAGTCTTCGCGGGTCGGAATATGATGCTTAGCAAACAGCTCACGCACCCGTTCGGTCTGCGGTTCCCATTCCTTCTCAATGTACTTGGCGAAGAACTCACCGTTAGCGTACTTTGAACTCTCAAACCCTTCAAAGGTCACGCCGCGCTCCTTGGCGATCTCCATGGAAGCGCGAATAGCATGGTACGTCACCGTGTAGAAGTAAATATTGGTGAAGTCCAGACCTTCTTCGGAACCGTAGTAAACGTGCTCGCGCGCCAGGTACCCGTGCAGGTTCATCTGCCCCAGACCGACCGCGTGGCTCATATCGTTACCGCGTTCGATAGACGGCACGGAACGAATATCGGATTGGTCGGAAACTGCGGTAAGCGAACGAATAGCGGTTTCAACGGTTTTCCCTAGGTCGTCACCGTCCATGGTCATTGCGATGTTGAGAGACCCAAGGTTGCACGAAATATCTTTCCCAATTTCGGCGTAGCTCAAATCGTCATGGTAAATCGACGGCTTTGAAACCTGCAGAATCTCCGAACAAAGGTTAGACATGATGATCTTGCCTTCAATCGGGTTAGACCGGTTAACCGTATCCTCAAACATCACGTAGGGATACCCGGACTCGAACTGCACCTCAGCAATAGTTTGGAAGAACTCACGCGCGTTGATCTTGGTCTTGCGAATCCGCGAGTCATCCACCATTTCGTAGTACTTCTCAGAAACGTTGATATCTGAGAAAGCTACTCCGTAGATACGTTCTACATCGTAGGGCGAGAACAGATACATATCTTCGTTACGCTTTGCCAGCTCGAAGGTAATATCAGGAATCACAACGCCCAAAGACAGGGTCTTAATGCGCACCTTCTCGTCCGCGTTTTCACGCTTAGTATCTAAGAAAGCATAAATATCGGGGTGATGCGCGTGCAGGTAAACCGCGCCTGCACCCTGACGAGCACCCAACTGATTTGCATATGAGAACGCATCCTCAAGGAGCTTCATCACAGGTATAACACCGGATGATTGGTTCTCAATCTTCTTGATGGGAGCCCCAGACTCACGTAGGTTCGTGAGGGCGAACGCGACACCACCTCCACGTTTTGAAAGCTGCAGGGCAGAGTTGATGGAACGGCCAATCGACTCCATATTGTCCTCAATACGCAGCAGGAAGCAGGAAACGAGCTCACCACGCTGCTTCTTACCAGCGTTCAGGAAGGTCGGGGTTGCGGGCTGAAAACGACCGGAAATGATCTCATCTACGATCTCTTCTGCAAGTTTTCCATTGCCTTCAGCAAGAAGCAGAGCCACCATGCATACACGATCCTCGAAACGCTCCAGGTAACGCTGACCGTCGAAGGTCTTGAGCGCGTAGGAAGTGTAGAACTTGAAGGCGCCTAGGAAGGTGGGAAAACGGAACTTGGCAGCATAGGCACGTTTAAAAAGAGACTTCACAAAGTCAAAACTGTACCGGTCGAAGAGTTCCGGCTCGTAGTACTGATTCTCAATCAGGTACTCGATTTTTTCTTCGAGATCGTGGAAGAAAACCGTGTTGTTATTAACATGCTGAAGAAAATACTGACGTGCGGCTTGACGGTCGGCGTCAAATTGGATCATGCCGTTTTCATCGTAGAGATTCAGCAAAGCGTTCAGCTCGTGGTAACTCATACCTTTGAACTTGTCAGGTACCGCTTTGGAGCTGTGTCCGGCACCGAGAGTCTCTAGCGCTGAAGGCAGTTTTGCGTCCAAAATTCTTCCAATCCTTTGTTTACTTTTTCGACATCTGAGGGGGTTCCCATAAGCTCGAACTTGAAGAGCAAGGGAACATCGCATTTCTTCGCCACAATATCTGCTGCGATTCCGAAGAGAGATCCGAAGTTTGTATTTCCCGATCCGATAACACCGCGAAGCTGGCGACGGTTCTCTTCATTGTTCAGGAATTTGACTACCTGCGGGGGAACATTGCCTGCACCTTCAGGCTTCCCGTATGTGGGTACGCACAGCACATAGGGTTCGTGCATAACGGGAGTCTCATCCTTAGTTCGCAGAGGAAGGCGCACGTTTCGTGCCTGTAGTTTCTCAACGAACTTATGAGTGTTGCCTGAAATTGAGGAGAAGTAGACAACGAGCGGCGAATCCTTACCCAACGAGCTTTGAGTCGCTCGGCCCTCAGCGGCATCACGTGCCTGAAGAATAATCTTCTGAATCTCAGCGTTCTCATGCGTAGGATTTTGCGCGAGGGGGGTGCTCATATTTCTCCTTACTCCACGATCGAATACCCACGGAAATTCTGTGGGTTGAGTCGTGCTTGACGCTGCCGCCTATGCTAATGCAAGCGCGTTAATCTTGTCAGGTTGGAATCCTGACCAATGCTCTTCACCGGCGATGACGACCGGTGCCTGCATGTATCCGAGGGACTTAACCATCTCTAGCGCCCGGGAATCTTCCGTAATGTCTACTTTGTCGTAGTTGATGCCCTTGGCGTCTAGCGCCCGGTAGGTCATGTTGCACTGAACGCACTGCGGTTTGGTGTACACGGTCACTACCATCGGTTTTCTCCTTGTCAGCCCCAAGGCGGAGCGTAATTGCGTGAATACTTTGTGTGCAAGGCAGAGGATTCTTGTGCTTGATGAGACTTCCTTTAGCTCTAGAAGACTGGAAGCATTTCGTCATCGGCCGCGCAAAGAATCGAGCCGGGTATTAATACTACATGTTGTGTCTGAAAATTTCTCTGGCACAAGATGCTGTGGTGAAGTGTGGATGTTTTGTTCGAGAAACCCACACGCGAGCACAAGGACATTCAGTTTATCCACACCTCAGGAGAGTGTAATTCCGCTAATTATTGCGGACAATACAGAGTTATCCACATATCGGCTCTGTGAGCGGAACACGCATCACTCTTTTAAACTGAAAATCTGTTCTGTTTTTTCAGGGCGAACAGGTCTTTATGTGAGATTTCTGGCATTGTTTCCCTCTTGATTTTTAAGCTTTTATACCCATTCCTTGATTCTCTGCGGAACGAGGCTGAAAAACTCGACTGGAATCCACCTACATGCGTCGTGTTGGAAGTTTTTTATGGCTTTTGAGAGTATGGCAAAGATGTGATTAAGAAATTTTTGAAACATTCAGATGATCGGCGTGTTGTTGGGTTTTTGTGAGAGAAATCGTCAAACCCATTAAAACCCACATCTCGTATGAGGTCAGTACAGTTCGCCTGTGGATAAGCGTAATGATCTACTGTCTCAATAGTTGATCTTCCCCTGCCAGCCCTCAAGATGAGGTCAGCTCTTCCCCACACCACAGAGAACAGCCATAAAGATGCACAACTTAATACGTGCTAATACGTGTTTAGAGAAGTCCTCGCTCACGAAGCAGTCGGCTCAACGTATGCCCATCATTCGCTTCCATCCACAATGGAGAATTTGTCATTTTTTGCGCTCTCTGATCGCTCCAGACCCGCCCAGAGGCGAGAACGCTCTCCCCCACCGTGAGGTTACGAATCATGATAGCGGCGACGTTCTGCGGGTAGCGCACCGCAAATCCGTTGTATATATCCGGGTCACGCTGTCCGTCGTCGCCGATAAGAATCCACTGCATCTGGGGAAATTCTTGGGCAAGTCGTTTTAGAGAGTTCACTTTGTGTTGGGACCCCGACCTAAACCAGCGGTCAGGAGTTGGCCCCCAGTCTGTTAATAGGAAGGTTCCACGCGGGTAGCCGTTGCGGGTCAGAAAGCGGCGCAGTGTCGGTGTAATATTCCAAGCGCCAGTGGAAAGATACATAAAAGGTGCCTGAGGATGCGCTCGATGAATGCGGTCCATGAGCACCGCCATGCCCGGGGTCGGAATGCGCGCGTGCTCATCCAGTACAAAAGAGTTCCACGCAGCGACAAGAGGACGCGGCAACATAGTCACCATAACGGTATCATCGACGTCTACGATAACTCCGATTTTCTGGGATTCCGGGACGATATAAACGTTAGTTTCAACGGCGCGGGAACCCGGTACATACATGATGACCTTATGCATTCCGGCCGGTAAGTCTAGGTCAAGGCGCACATCCAGCACTCCACCACGGTCGGTTTGTACCTCAAACGTATGCCCCGCAATAAGAATAGTCACATACACATCCGACATGGCAACGGTGGTAAAAGCCCGCCACCCGCGCGTCGGGTTATCGGTATCTTCGGTGCCTTCCACCACATGCAGGAGTTTTTCAAAGGCAGCCGTTTTATAGAGGGCACGCCCAAGAATACGCACCCACCCGGATTCAGTATCTGTGGCTACCCGTCCATATCCTTCAGAAGGCACCACAATAGGCTCACGCCCGTGAGCCACAGCTCGCTGTTCACGCCAACGATGCACGGCATCGCCCATACGATACCCTAGGTTAACGGCTTCACCTGCAACTTCGGTGACCACGCTGCGCAATTCTTGTGAGCCTAGATTCTCCATGCTTTCTAGTTTTCCATATCTTGCAAGAAAACACCCTATTTTCAAGTTCGACTTCTAAAGCGTCCTCATCAATTAGTTTCATAGCCGCTCAACCTTTTTCTCAGGGGGTATTCAAACGGGTTAAAGAGAAAAGGATCTCGGTTCCCCTCTACTGTGGAAACCGAGTCCTTCTCTTTCGTCGTTAGGGCTGCTACGGATTTAGTGTGTGCGATAGATCAGATACTCTCAGCCGATGAAGGAACAAGTATCAGTTCAGTGCTCACCACTTTCTAGTGATGCTCAGACTGCCCAGATTCTTCAGTATGCAGCTGGAATGGGCCTGAGCTGAGTTTTACCTGGCAGTACGCCGCGCCTTTACCTTCTGCTTGTTCTACGTGGTGCACAGGCTCTTCTTCACCGGTTACTTTGATACCGCATTTCACTACGTCATTAGGGTTATCCGCATAAACAGCCACCTGAATAACCTTGCCAGCCAACTCATGGTTATCAGCCGAAGTCAGCCGATAGTAGTTAGTTTTCGCTTCTAGGCTCTGTTCGGCAGAGTTGATTTCTTGACCGTCTTGAAAGATCCGAAGCTTTCCAGTTTGAGCCTTATAACCATTATGTTCACTGCCGTTTAGGACCTCGGCAGAGACGGTAATATCGCCGCGATTTCCATAGTCTGGAGCGGAATTCAGAGACAAACCGGGCACAACTTCTGCGGAGCACCCGGTGAGTAACGCAACCGAAGCGGCCGCAACGAGAGTAATTTTCTTGACCATATGTCCATGGTAACAGTAGGCTACAGGCGAAAACGCTAGATGATGCAAGGTTTCAGCATTGTATCCGTACTAGTTAAAATCTGACACTTTCGCAAAAGCGTCGATTGTCATCTCTTGAGCTAACCGCACGTTATCCTTAAGAGTATGCCGCACTCTCCTTCACGCCGTCTGCTTCTCGCTGGTTCTCTCGGTGCATTAGCACCGATTATTTTTGCGTCCACGCCCAAGACTACTACTGCGACTACTAGCGATTTTTCCTCTACCGCTCATGAAACACAGGATAATGTTCCTGAGTCGCTCACGTTCTCTCCCGCAGCGCCGCCAAAGCCGAATGAAGGTTTCAACGTAGCAACTATTGCGAAACAGCCGTGGTCTGCCCCTATGACCCGCCTGCCGGGTGAAGGACGTTATATCGCGTGGACCGTTGACGATGGAGTCAGCCCAGAAACAATTCGAGCCTACGCAGAATTTGCTGCGCGTACCGGTGTGCGCCTAACCTTCTTTGTCAATATGACCTATGTGGGGTTCACTCAAAATGTTGATGTGCTCAAGCCGCTAGTGCAAACCGGACAGCTTCAAATTGCAAACCACACCTTTAGTCACCCCGATTTAAAAACTCTCAAAGATGATCAGATTAAGCACGAACTAGAGAAGAACGAGGCTGAGATTCAAAGAGTTTTTGGGGTCTCGGCAAAGCCTTATTTTCGTCCCCCCTACGGCAGCTATGATGCGCGAGTGCTCAAAGTAGCCGCTAGTGTAGGATACACGCGCCCGGTGCTGTGGGAGGGAACTCTCGGAGATGAGGCTAAAACCTCAGCGCGTGTTATCTATATGCGATCGCTCAAATACGTTCTGCCGCAACGAATCCTGTTAGGGCATCTGAATTTCACGACCATTATTCCGCTTCTTGATCGTCTTGCTGGGCTAGTCGCCGAGCGTAAGCTCATCACGGTCACACTCAACGACTATTTTGAGGGGCTAACCGAGGAAGAACGTAAGGCCTCCGAACCAAAACCCGAAGATAAGAAGGACGAAAAGAAAGAAGAACCAGCTTCCCCAGCTCCGGCCGCGGGATCTGGTCTTGGCACCACCGGAAATTAGAAACATACAGGATTTTAAGAAATATGTGCATCTTTGACCGTAGGTACAGCAACCAGTTAAAGAGGCACATGTTTTGATCTAGCATCATTTGCTTTGGTTGCCATAGGAACAGCCATGCCCACCGAATCCGCAGGTTGTTCCTCCCCCCTGGAGGCATCAGAGCTTCGAGTCGTGTGGTCGTACGGGGCTCATAATTTAGGGCTTGTGAGTTTCAGCCCAAACCCGGTTGAGTCCTTCCAAAATCGCTGCGGGCGGTTGAGCCCCGTTAATAACCCACTGCGCCTCGATCAAAAAGAAGGGAACACTCGTAATACCCAATTCCTGTGCAAAACGTTCGTCAGCGCGCACATCCTCAGCATAGTGGTCGCCAGTGAGTATTTCATCAACCTGACGTGAATCGAGACCGATTTCAGTGGCAATCTTCCGTATGGACTCGTGTTTTTCGATGGAGCGTCCCTGCGTAAAATATGCTTTTTTGAAAGCCTCTTGAGCCTCTGCGGCTTTTCCCTGTGCGGTTGCGTGATGAATAATACGGTGGGCATCAAAACTATTGCCGTACTTTGCGATGCGCCAGTTAAAATCCAAGCCCACTTTTTGGGCACGTTCTGCTATTCCTTCTTGGGTAGCGATAGATTCCTCTAGGTTGAGAGAATATTTCGCGGCAATACGTTCAGCAAGCGGCAAAGCATTATCTTCCCGGGCATTTTGGTCGAGCTCAAAGCTATGCCAACGAACCTCTACTTCATCACGGTGCTCAAATTGGGCGAGAGCTATTTCAAAATTCCTCTTACCTAAATAGCAAAAAGGGCAAACAATATCTGACCAAATATCTACGCGCATCATGTACCTTTCAAGAGACTAACGATTACGCCGGTAAAACTTGCACAGCACTAATTTATCCCAGCGTACGTTCTACCCGTAATAGTCGCGCAAGGTTACGGGGGTAAGATTCCGTTCGTCCAAAAGCATTTTGATCTTATCGAGCACTTCAATAACTCCGGGGTAGTTCAAATGGCCAATGAGAATAGTCTGCGAGTTCGCATATTTTTCGGAATATGCGTATATTTCTTCGGCAGGTATGGGTGAAGAATCAGCTAAAGACCCGTACCAGAGAACCGCCCTGTCGAATCCTGCACCTGCCGCAGCCTCAAGCACACGAGAATCATAGTATCCGTATGGTGGGCGGTAATATGGTTTAGAAGATACGCCGAAAAGCCGCTGTATCTCTTCGTCATTTTTCGTCAATTCTTCGGCAATTCCTGCATCATCTAGCGTAGTCAACGCCGCATGCGACCACGTATGATTGCCGATTTGAATCTGCCCTGATTCTACCAACGGTTTAAGAACGTCTAGGTTCGGTTCAAAAGCGTTATATGACCCGTTGATAAAGAAGGTAAGCCGGGTTCCCGTTCGGGCGGCAAAATCTGCATAGGCGCGCACCACTTCGGGGCTTTTACCATCGTCAACGGTCCAAGCGATGTATTTACCGTCACCGGGCAGCCCAACTTGCGGACCGTCCCAGGGGTACGGGGTGGGAACAGGGTTCGCAGAGACAGAGGCAGTAGGGTTGCCGGAGGAGGTTTTCCCCTTCACGGGCACAGGTGGAGTTTGTCCCTGGGAATTAGCGGCATTTACAGTGTTCTGCGCGCCGAAACTGCACCCTGCCAAAAGTGGTACAAGAGTGCCGAGCACGAATGCCCTGCGGGGCACACCAGGCTGCGCAGATTCAGTAATAGTGCGGGGTGATGAGGTATTGCACATAGGGGGTTTAGTCTTTCGAGGCATCGCCATGCACCGAATGCCTGCGCACCAGCGCAACAGAGAAGGGTGATGGCGGGGTGTTTAAGCTGAATGAGTTGAGTGAGAGGCAGAAGGCAGGAAGAAAACTATTTCCTCTTATTACCTTTTCCTTTGTAGGGTTCGCAGGCCACGCCGTCTCCATCACGGTCCAGGTGAGCAGCGTATCCAGGCTGGCCTTTATGGATAGGTGCCGCGCCAGCTGCACGGGCTTCGTCACAGTTCTTGTAGTACACTCCGGTATTTGCGGGAGTCTCAACCACAACAGGTTTTTGTTGCACAGGTTCCTGCTGTATCGAAGTTTGCCGAGCAGGTGCTGGAGCTTCTGTTGCTGGCTGAGTTTCTTCGGCAGGCACCGGTTTCTGCTCGGGCTCAGGCGCCGGGACTTCGGGGGTGGGCTCGGCCACAGGTGTTACCGCCTCCGGGGTTTTAACAGGTTCAGGTGTGGGCGAGGCGGTGGGGATAGGAGTTTCCGAAGGTGAAGGGCTTGGCGACTTTGTAGGCGAGGGGCTGGCAGATGTACTGCGTGCCGATGACGAAGCAGATACTGAAGATGGCGTTTGTTCTTTGCGAATATTGCCTGCGTTGCTGGAACACCCAGCAAGAAATACGGTACCGAGAAGCGCTACCGCAATAACTTGATTTTTCATATGGAATTATCCTCATTGACTGAGCGAGTGAGTAAGTGCTGAGCTGTCATTGCTCACCCCTAAGTCTATACGAAACCACTAGGTGCGGGAGAACCTCTCTGCCCCTAGCTCTAGTGCATATTTATTCTTTACTGGGAGCAAGATTTTAAGGTTTCTGAGTGCTTTAGAATAGATGCAGAGCCATCGACGGTTCATGCACTTATCACTCAAAGTCTCAAATAACTTAAGGATTCCTATGTCCGATAAAACTGTGCCTCTCACCGAGGCGTATTCTGCCTACACACAGCCTTTAGAACCGCAGATTCTTGAAGAAATTCCGAAGAAAAGTGGGCTGCCATTACCGCCTTAGTGCTCTCACTGATCGCTTTCTTCACGGGCATTCTGGTGATTGGTTTTGTACCCGCAATTTTCGCGATCGTATTTGCCGGTATCGCCCTTGGACAGGTAAAAAAGGGTGAAGCCGAAGGCGCTGGCATGGCGATCGGCGCCATTATCTTTGCGTCCCTAGCGATTATCGCCAGTGTTGGAATAGTGATCTTAGCGCTTATTTCCAACTACTACACCGAGCAGCAGGTGATAGATGGATGCACCTCCGGCAAGGGCACCTACACCGTGGAGAACGGGCAGAAAGTCTGCCATTATATGGGCTATGCTATGGACATGTAGTTCTCATATTTATGCATAAAGGCTCGGTAAAAACTGTCATACCGAGCCTTTATTGTATTTAATATCTCACTTGCGTTTCGTGTTATGGGAGCGCCGAGATACACGTTGTTTATTCGCTGCCCTGTAAGGTGATAAGCCAATCATCAACCTTACACAAGCCCTATCTCATCAACGCTCTCCAACACCGCAACCTGCATTTTGCGAAGTGCTTCAACATCTGGAAGCGTGTCGTCCTGGTCAATTAGATAGACGGTGTACCCGTCAATTGTGAGTCTATGCATAATTTCCAGAAGCATATGCTGGGCAACCTCGTCCACGGAATAGACTCGCGTAACATCCAAAGCTATTTTCGTCCCCGTGTATTCGGTGTCCACAATTTCGCGGATAACACGCTCAGCACCTGCGAACCGGATCCTGCCTTGAAGCTGAATAACCTGAACCGTCTCGGCACCAACTCCTACGCGGTAGTTAGCGCGTATTGCCGAACGGGCAACGGTGGGAATATTCATCACATGCATACCCATGTCTGAAGAAAACCTCTCAAATAGCGACACGCCGCGGACACTATTGCCATGTATATCAAGGCGCGGTGAGAATGTTGCCACCCCCAGCTGCCCCGGCACAGCACCAATGATTCCTCCGCCCACACCGCTTTTGGCGGGAATACCCACCTGCGTTGCCCAGTCGCCAGCGGCATTGTACATGCCGCAGGTGAACATTACGCTCAACACCTGACGCACTACCGTTTTAGGTACCACCTGCTCACCGGTGAGAGGCTGCTCCCCATAATTCGCCAGAGTAGCTGCCATCATCGCCAGGTCTTTTACAGTTACTTCAAGTGAACACTGACGCGTGTACCCTTCCACCACCTTGGCGGGGTTCTCGGTGAGGATATCGTGGCTACGGAGCATATGTGCAATAGCGAGGTTACGGTGCGCATGTTCTATCTCTGAGGAATACACCGCCTCATCAATCTGAAGGGGGCGCCCGGCAAATGCTGAGAGTCCTTCAACTACCCGTTCCATCCGCTTCTCTGGACTTATATTTTCGGCTCCCACCAGCGAGTGGGTGGTGATAGCCCCAGCATTAATCATGGGGTTCAGCGGACGTCCCGACTCGTCCTCAAGAGATATCTCGTTAAAAGGCTCTCCCGAAGGTTCAACCCCCACTTTCGCCAGTACCTTATCAAATCCACGATCAGCTAGAGCGAGTGCATACACGAAAGGCTTAGAAATAGACTGGATAGTAAACACTTCATTGACGTCTCCGGCGCCGTAAAGTTCCCCGTCAACCATTGCGATAGATGCCCCTAGTCGATCAGGGTTTACTCCCGCCAGCTCAGGAATATAGTTTGCGAGTTCCCCCGTTTTATCTGAGACCACGCTGGCGAGCACATCGTCGAGGTAGCTTGGTATAGGGGAACGCATAACAGTTTCTCCTGATAGGCGGGTCGTTACTTTCGTACGCGGTTGGTTCGGGAGCCAGACTGCAGAGTACACGCATCCTTGTCATGACAAAATATCTGCCCGAACGTTGAGCTTCTTGAAGTGTAGCTTTTCCGCTTTCAATACTCCAAATATGTGCTTGTATACAGCCGTGAGGCAGCAGCATGAATCCATGCATAGATGGTTTTGCGTCTTTGCCGGGTGAGATACACCATGTTTTTTCTTCTGTCCCTGGTGTGTGGGCCAAGAAATTCTTCCACCCGACCCTTGACATACCAAATAGTCGGTTTTATATTGTCATTATGGCAGCAGATAAAACAGCAAATTCCAAGTCTAAGGGCCAGCTCACCCGGGAACATATCCTAGAAGTTGCCGCCCAAGTCTTTGCACAACGCGGCTATTCTGAAACCCGGTTAGACGACATTATTCAGGCCACCGGACTCACCAAAGGCGCCCTCTATTTCCATTTCCGTTCCAAAAGCGATTTGGCGTACGCCGTCATTGAAGACCACAAACGGCACTGGCTTGAACAGGGGATCCAGGAAATAGCTCAACACGATAACCCGCTAGAGCAATTAGAGGCGCTCAGTAACCTCCTGATTACTCTGGTGTCACAGGGAAAAACCGACTGGAACATTGTTCGTCTCGCCGACCAAGTGCGCTCTAAGGAACCGCCTGAAGACCTCATTAGCCCCCTTCAAAGCTGGGTTGATGTAGTGGCCGATATTATCGAACGCGGCAAGGCGCAGCAGATATTCCACACAGAATTATCAAGCCAGGATGCCGCTGCAATCCTCGTTGGTTCCTTCGACGGCCTCAAAACTTCTAACGATGCTTTAGCCCAAGGAGACACCGAGAAGTTCAGACGCCAAGCTCACGCCTTAAACACAATGCTTATAGAGGGGCTGCAGAGGCGTTAATCTATCCTTCTCCCCTGCCTTCCGAAACCTTTCGTCTGCTCAGACGAACTTTTGTCCTAGTCCAAAAAAACTGATGATATGGAGTACTGTATGGCGACCCTCATTACTGGCGCTTCTTCAGGTATCGGCGAAGAATTCGCGCACCATTACGCCGCAGAAAAACACGACCTTGTGCTTGTTGCTCGCAGCGAAGACAAGCTGAATACTCTCGCTGATACGCTTCGTAGCCAGCACGGCATTCAAGTCACCGTCATTGCACTTGATCTGTCTGAACCGGATGCAGCTCAGCGGCTCTGGGAAGAAACGAACCGCGCCAGGTTAGAGATTGATGTGCTTGTCAATAATGCAGGGTTCGGAACCCACTGTGATGTTGCTGATGATAATCCCGACCGTTTGGAGCAAGAAGTACGTCTCAACTGCCTCACGCTAACAGGGCTGACGGCACGCTACCTGCCCACCATGCGTGAACGCAAAACCGGAACCATCATAAACATTGCTTCGACTGCGGCTTTTCAGCCGCTGCCCCATATGGCAGTGTACGGCGCGACCAAAGCATTTGTGCTGTCCTTTACCGAAGCGCTCTGGGCAGAAACCCGAAAAGACGGCATCCGAGTGCTCGCGGTCTGCCCCGGCCCCACCGACACCTCATTCTTTGAAATCGCCGGTCAATCCGCAACGGTCGGGAAAATGCGTTCCACCCGCCAGCTGCTAGATAGCACCCTGCAGGCACTGAAAACCACAAAACCCAGTTTTGTAGATGGGCTAGGAAACGCCGTTGTGGCACGGCTTGTCACTCGTGTGGTACCAAAACGTGCCGTCATGGCCATAGTCGATCAGGCGTTCCAGCGCCAACGCAGCTAACATACACGGTAACACAGGGCCGCTAGCCGGTGCCTTTAGCTAAAGCGCTAAAGGTACCGGCTAGAACTCCAGAAGCATCGCTCCAGTGCTACCGCCAGCATCAACGAATCCTAGCTTTTCGTAGAGCTTACGCGCGGGATTCCCTGCCTCAACACTGAGACTAACACCCCGGTCCCCTCGCACACGAGCAACTTCTATAACATCACAGATAAGTTCCGTCCCCAGCCCAACACCGCGCGCCTCAGGCTGCACGGACACGCCTAACTCACCGATACCAGGAGCCACAAAACCATATCCAGGATTCTGCTGAGGTAAATAGAGAACCCTTGCAGTACCAACCCACTGCCCTTGTGAGGTGCAGGCAACCACACCATAATCTCCCCGCCGCGCATCCATA
>ERZ773197.1656-NODE-1656-length-15008-cov-13.331907_pt1 | contig 15008 bp, 12 predicted proteins | sample MGYA00580999_ERZ773197 | MGnify/ENA primary metagenome ERZ773197 (study PRJEB29015, sample SAMEA2738166) | human oral metagenome | biome: human oral; feature: human-associated habitat; material: saliva | place: China | collected 2185 ...
CAGCGCTCCGGCGCGTCCCAGTGGGGTGGGGCTGGCCAGTCGCAGTGGGGTGCGCCCGCGACGCCGCCGCGCACGCAGCTCCTGTGGCTCATCTTCGATTCCGGGCAGCGCGAGCTCATCGACATGCCGGTGACGCTTGGGCGAGCACCTGCGGCCGTCGAGGGATCGCGTGCAGTTGTCGTTCCCGACGCCACGATGTCGCTCTCGCGCACGCACATGCGACTGGGGCCCACGGCCTCGGGCGCCTGGATCGAAGACTCCTTCTCCGCGAACGGCACGCAGATTCGCACGCCCGATGGACGCATCATGGAGCTGACGGGTGGACAGGCGGTCGAGGTGCCCGCCGGTACCGAGGTCATCATGGGCGACCGACGAGCCACGATCGTCTTCGCCGACGCCGACTCGGTGCACTGACCCTGTTGGCAGGGTGAGCGCCTCACCGCGTTGATTCTCTCGGTGCGCTCATCCGGTCGTAGCGCCGATTTCTCGAATAGTCGCCGCCGCCGTCCCGACATGGGCGGCGGCGGTTTTGTAGGTGCTCACTCACGCCCTCATTTAACCGACTGGAAAATTCGTGTGTGCGCAGGGCCGATAGAACGTAGCTGACCGTTTGCGAGTGCGGAAACGCTATGGCGCTGCGCGGAATCGGTCGCTTGCGGGTACGGAAAAGGGCCGCCCCGATGGGACGACCCTTTTCCGTAGCGCTAGGCGCTCATGCTCTTCTCAGAAGCGGGCAGCGTTGGACTGGTCCGTCGTCTGGTAGTTGGAGCGAGCCGAATCAACGGCGGAGGAGGTGCGGCGCAGCACGTCCTTCAGGCCCTCGAGGCCCTGGTTCCACTGACGCTGAGCAACGTCGTAGGCTTCCTGGGTCTGGCCTTCCCACGACGAGCGCAGCTGGTTCAGCGTCTGCTCGAGATCGTCGAGGCAGTTCTGCAGGTTAGCGGCACCGGTGTTGATGTCAGCGGCAGCGGCGTCAAGAGCGCCGTAATTTACCTGGAAATCCATGTCAGTCTCCTAATCTAATCTCTCACAGGCCGCCGAGCAGCTGGGCGAACGAGTTCTCGGTCTCGGACTCGTTGGCTTCCATCGACGAATCGGTGGCGCGCAGGTTGTCCGCGAGATCCTGAAGAGCCTGGTTAACCTTGGCGGCGTTCTCCTGCCACTGAGCCATCAGCGAAGTGAACTGCACCGATGCAGCGCCCTGCCAGGAGCTGCCGATGGTCGACAGGTCGCCCTCAAGACGCTTGAGGTGGCCGTCGATGTCGGCCTTGGTGGACTCAACCGCCGCGAAACCCTGCTTAAGGGCGCCTTCTGCGGCCCTCTGGTCTGCCATGTGAACCTCCATTTGTATGAGTGGACTCTCTCGCCGGAATGCGTGAGAGCATGGGGACACATGAATACTAACCATGTTTTCATCGTTTTTTTCGATGTTACGGAAAAATCATGACAAAACCTGACCGAGAATCTAGACTTACAGGGTTGTGTCGTGTAGCCAAAAACCCCATCACGCGGCATTCGGGAGGACCCAATGGCATCGAAAACATCACGAGGAGTGGCGCTGATTCCGCTCACGATTACGTACGGCGTTGACCGTAGTGACGTGACGCTTCCGCAGTCGATCCCCCTGGTGGAGCTGCTCCCTGGAATGGTTGAAACGGTGGGCGCTTTCACTGATCAGCCAACGAATGATGGCTTTGCAGTGCGCACGGCCTCTGGTCGTCTGCTCGACCAATCCAAGTCCCTGTCCGCTCAGGGAGTGCGCGCCGGCGCGGCTCTCACCCTCGAGCCCCTGGGTGAGGGTGCCGCCGATATGGTCTATGACGATCTCACGGAAGCGGTCGGTCAAGTCGTCGAAAGAGTGTCCACTCCTTGGACGCGTGAGGATGCTCGCACGCTCGCGGCGCTCGCCGCGGCCGGCCTCGTCTTCGTTGCCGCCCTCCTCCTGGCGACCACGCCCCCTGATGCCCTCACCGCCCTGGACCCCAAAGCCGTCACGAGCTACAACCTCATCGCCGGGGCCATCGGCATCGTCTCGGCGCTGCTCGTGACCGCGACGTCCGTCGTCATGACCCGAAAGTACCCGCAAGCAAGCGGCATCGCGCTGGCGCACACCGTCCCCCTCCTGACGGCTGCGGCGGCTCTGCGCCTGAGCCAGAGTCACTGGGACACCGCCGGCTGGGGCTGGACGGGCCTCGGCCTCCTGATCGGCGCCCTTGCCGTTCTCACGCTGCCCAAACGCTATCGAATCTCCATCGCAGCTCCCCTTGTCGTCGGTACCGTCTTGGCAGCCACCGGCCTCCTGGTTCGACTCGGTCAGCTCTCTCAGGCAGGCGTCTCCGCCATCCTCTTCGCCCTGATTATCGTGCTCCTTCAGGTCGCGCCCTGGATCGCGCTGGCTCACATTCCCGTGCGCATTCTGGACGCGGACACGACCGAGCAGATTCCCGCGAAGGGCATCACAGACCAGGTCAGCAATTCTTTCGTGTTCGTTGTCGCCTTGCGCTCCGGCGGGGCAATCGCCGCGATCTTCCTGACCATTTCCCTGCTGACAGCGCCCGAACCGCGGTCGGTCACCCTGCCGCTGACCCTCATCATGCTCGGCGCGGTCTCTCTCGTTCTCCAGACGCGTTCGATCCGCGCTCGCGTCGAGGTGCTTCTCGGTGCTCTGAGCGGCCTCATCGTGATCCTCGTGGCCACTGTGCTCGGAGCCTACGCTGACCCGAGGATGATGCCCTGGCTGACGCTGTCGGCTATTGCGACCGCTCTCGTCCTCGTCATCACCAACGTCGTCGGGCCTCGTGCTCGCCCGCACCTGACGCGCATCGCCGACACGATCTCCGTGCTGTCGCTGTTTGTCCTGCTTCCCCTGGCCGTCTACCTGTGGAGCTGAGTCATGCCGTCGAGTAAAGACATTCTCGAAGCCCAGCGCTTCAATCGAAACCGCCTGATCACGGCCTTCACCTCGGGTACGCCCGACGGGCGCGAGGTCGACACGCCCTCGCCCGTGCGCCCCCTCATCTTCGGGCTCGTGGTCGCCATCGTCATCAGCGTCGTTGGAATCGGCATGCGTATTTTCGCGCCGAACCCGAAGCTTGGCGAGGCGCAGTACCAGCTGGTTGACGTGAAGGGGACGGGTGCCCGCTATTTCTGGGCAAACGGCGTCCTCCACCCCATCGCGAACGTAACCACCGCTCGGCTGCTCAGCCCCGAATCGACGCTGCCGGTCATCCAGGCCTCGGCGGCGTCACTCGCAAACATTCCTCGCGGCGCCCAGATCGGTCTGCCCGATGTCCCCGATGACGTTCCGGATGCCGACATGCTGAGTAAACAGTGGCTCTCCTGCGACATGGAGTCCGGCTACCACACGTGGATCGCCAAGGAACTGCCCGCGGACAATTTTCCGGTCAAGCAGGCGACATCCGCGCTCGTGCAGGCAACCGGCAGTGGCGACAAGTACTTCGTCGATCGGAAAAAGGGCAAGAAGTACTACATCGACTCCAGCGTGAGCCGCCTGGGTGACTGGGCACTGTCCTTCCAGAACCTCACCAGCTACCCGATTACCGTCGAACCCGAGTGGCTCGACCTCTTCCCGTCGGGCACGCCTCTGCGCCCCTGGAGCTACAACGACATCGAGAACGCTGGGCAGCCGGCCAAGAACCTGCCCGGCGACCTGAAGAACGAGGGCATCACCATTGGTATGGTCCTCGATCAGGTCGATTCCGCCGGTCAGGTGAAAAACTCCTACCTGGTGATCGACGACTCGAATCTGGTGGTCTTCAACTCGACGGCGGCGCGCCTGTATCAGGATGCCCCGCCCTCGAAGAAGTTCCCGACCGAAATGTTCAAGTACGTTGAGCCCGTCCGGGCCGTCTTCGTTGGTGACGATTGGCCCGACGTCGAGGACTTTGAGGCACCCGAGTGGTTCGATGAGAGCCGCGATGCGGCCAACCGCACGGTCCTGTGCGCCAAGATGGACACCACTGATCGTGCCAATCCGGAGTTTGACCTGGTCACCATGCCTGAGAAGCGTGCGATCGAAGCGTCCTACGATGCGGAATCTCTGCAGTCCCCCAAGGGACCGTCCACGACGCGCAACGTGACCGTCGCGGGTGGATCTGGCGCCCTCCTCGCCCTCACGTCCGGTGGTGGCGGTGAGGCGGCGTCCTACGTCTTCGTCTCCGACCTGGGCTTCCGCCACTCCCTCGGCGATGTTCCGGCCGTCTCCATGAACGCGCTCGGGTGGAGTGCGTCAGAGGCCGCGTCGGTCCCGCGCGTGTGGGGCGAGCTCATTCCGCCGGGCTCTGAGATGTCTCCGAAGGCCGCCGCCACCTCAGTGGGGATCAAGTGAGCACCCGCCGCGCGCGTTCCCGGTCTTTGGGCCGAGGCCTCGTCGGGGCCTCGCTGATCGCAGGACTCGCGCTCGTGCCTATCGCCGCCCCGGTCGTCTCGCCCCAGGACTCCGGCGCGTTCGGCCCCGGCGTCGCCCACGCGGACCCGGTGCCGACCCCGAGCGTGCGCCCGACGCCGACACCGTCGTCGTCGGCGACGGCACCCGCAAGCGATTCCGAGGGCGGCGAATGCTCGCAGAACTCGCCCTCCTACATCAAGCAAGCGCCCGCCATCTTCGACGCCGTCGGAGTGCGTCGTGCCTGGGAGATCTCACGAGGCCGTGGCGTCACGGTCGCGATCGTCGACTCGGGCGTAGCCGCCGGCAACCAGCACTTCCAGGGCCCGGACGGGCCCGTGGTGCTCCCCGGCATCGACCTGAGCGGTGAAAACACCGATGGGCGCGTCGACGTCGGCGAACACGGCACCGCCATCGCCGGTGCGATCGCCGCGCAGGAGCTGCCCAAGGAGATGGGATCGGGCCTCGTCGGCGTCGCCCCCGAGGCGAAGATCCTCCCGGTGCGCGTCGACCTCGGCCTCGATCAGCACGTCCCGCAGAAGGAAGGCGAAGAGACCTTCATGTCGAAGGTGGGGCGCGGGATCCAGTGGGCCGCCGATCAGGGCGCGCAGATCATCGTCGTCGCACAGTCCGCCCCCGTGGGTGACCCCCAGCTGGAGGCAGCCATCAATGCTGTGCGCGGCCGGGCCCTCGTCGTGGCCTCGACCGGCAACGTGTACCAGGGGCAGGAGGCGGATAAGGTCGTCTACCCGGCCGCCTACCCGGGTGTCCTTGGCGTCACCGCCTCGAACGCCGACGGATCGGCCTCGGATCAGCAGGTGCATGGCGCGCACGTCAAGCTCGCCGTGCCCGCCAGCGTCATCCTCACGACCTGGTTCGATCAGGCCGACTGCCTCGTTGGCGGATACGAGGGGGATCAGCCCCTGCCGTCCTCGTCCTACGCGACCGCATACGCTGGCGGCTTTGCGGCCCTTGTGGCCTCGGCTTACCCCGATGAGGGGCCCGACATGTGGAAGTATCGCCTTGAAGTGACCGCCTTGCGCGGCACTGCCGATCAGCGTACCGACGCCCTCGGCTGGGGTATCGTATCGCCCTTCGACGCCCTCACCTTCACCGACATTGGTACCAGGTTTGGGCCCGAACATCCCAACGCCGCAGAGCACCCGGCCCCGGCCCGGCCAGCCGTGGCCTCGGCGGACCTGACGTCGAGGGAAAACAATCTGACGATTCGTGCCTCTATCGTGTCCGCGATCGCGGTCCTCGGAGCCTCGCTGATCGGAGGCCTCGTGATCCTCTCGCACCTGCGCGGTAGGCCCGCCGTCATCGAAGATTCGGAAGAGGACCTGTCATGACAACTCGGACAACACGACGCTGGGGTAAGAGCGTGGGGATCCTCGCCGGTGCCCTCGCACTCAGCCTCGGAGCGACCCTTGCCCCCGTTGCGCCGGCTTACGCGGCCGACCCGCCGATGACCGCTGACAAGCAGGACTACTACAACTTCTACAAACTGAAGTCCATCCATAATCAGGGAGTCACGGGCAAGGGCGTCACCATCGCGGTCCTGGACGGTGCCGTGAACGCGAACATTCCCGAACTCAAGGGCGCGAACATTCAGGATCGGACGCCCTGCGTCATGATCTCGGCCCCCGAGAATATGGCACACGGCACCACGGTCGCGCAGATCCTGGTCTCGCCCGAGTTTGGCGTGGCACCCGACGCGACGCTCTACACCTACACGATCCCCCTGCACGGCGATGCCCCGGGAACGAACTGCACGATCTCCGGCTGGACGGGTGAAGCGGAAAACGACACACCGCTCCTCATCGAGCAGGCGATCAACGACGGTGCCAACATCATCACGATCTCCAGTAGCTTCCCGACCGATTCCATCGACCTTCGGTGGGCGATGGCCCGGGCGCTCGCCGAGGGCGTCATCGTCGTGGCCGCGATGGGCAACGAGACCGCCGAGGACCCCGGCGATTCGCTGGCTCTGTGGAGGGGAATCTGCGGCATCGGAGCGACGACCCGTTACGGTACTCTCACGGAGTACACGAACTGGGGCAACGGGCTGCTGACGACCGCGCTGGGTTCAGTCGTGACGCGTGATACGTCGACCGGTCGTGTCGAGGAAGCGCAGGGAACATCCTTTGCGACCCCGATTATCGCCGGCTTCTTGGCGCTCGGCTGGCAGCACTTCGACAAGGATGTCAGTGCAGATCAGATTCTGCAGGCGCTGGCTGCAACGGGCAGAAGCGGTAGCGGGTGGAACAAGTACACCGGCTACGGCCCCGTCGATCCGATCGCGTTCCTGCGTTCAGACCCGTCGCAGTATGCGGACGAGAATCCCTGCGTCCCGCAGGTCTACGACTCGGTGCCCTCATGGGACGACGTCGCCGACTATGTGGATGGTGTCGTTAACCCCATTCTGATTCGTAATGATGATGTCTACGTCTATCGCGGCGTGAACGAAGAGGCTGCCCTCAGTCGCGAACACGGCTACCCGACACACATCGGCACCAGCCCCCGCTATCACGGCCAGTAACGGGCATCGGCTTGCCTGAGTGCCCGAGTGTCCGAGCGTCCGAGCGAAAGGAACAGACAAGATGATGCGATCGACCGGTCGGTCACGAGGCCTGCGCGCCCTATCCGTTCTGGCCTCGGCATGCGCCCTGGCCCTGACGGCCGTACTCTCGCCCGTCGCCCCCGCGGCCCCTGCGGAGGCGGTGGATCGCAAGGTCACAGCGGCGGATGAGGCGTACTACTCGCGCTACAATCTTGCGTCCTTGCATGCGCAGGGCTACCGCGGCGATGGAGTTATTATCGCCGTCATCGACGGCCGTGTGGATACGACGATCCCGGAGCTGCAGGGTGCGAGTATTGAGGACATGACGCCGTGTACGGTCCAGACTGGTTCGTCGGATGATGATCATGCGACGTCTATCGCCCAGCTTCTCGTTGCCCCGGACTTTGGTATTGCTCCGGGGGCGACCATCTACAACTATGCGAGTGTCCCGAACAGCAACGACGCGGGTTCAGATTGTGCGCTCGGAAACCGTCCGTCGGCTCTAGGAGATCACTCGGGGCTGATCGAAGAGGCGCTGAATGACGGTGTGGGCATCATCGTGATCTCCTCAAATATCTTTTCGCGGGATCGTGAATCGCTCAGGTGGGCAGTGTCGCGTGCAGTCCTCGAAGGGGTTCCGGTCGTCGTGTCGATGGGCAACGAGAGCACGCGCAATCAGGATCGATCGCTCGACCTGTGGGGAGGAGTCGTCGGTGTTGCGGCGCTTGAGCGTGATGGCAGTTACGCGGATTACTCGAACTATGGAGACGGAGTGTCGATTGCCGCTGTTGGCGAAATACGGGTACGCCGGGCCAGCGAAAATAAAGTCGATTCGATGCGCGGCACGTCCTTCGCCGCTCCCATGGCTGCTGGAATATTAGCGTTGGCGTGGTCCAGGTTTAGCTCTGGTGACGTAACAGCTGACCAAGTGTTGCAGGCGATGGCTGCTACTGCTCGAGGGGCGGGTGGCCAGTGGAACGAACGGACCGGTTACGGTGAGATCGACCCGGTTGCATTGCTGTCCTCTGACCCGAGCCAGTACCCGAGCGTGAATCCCTTCGAAGAGAAGGGAAGCGACTCTATGCTGACTTCCGCTGACATTGCTGATTACTACTACGGCTTGGTCGATCCGAGCGCGATTTTCAATGATGGCTCATACGTCTATCGAGGAGTCGATGAACGAGTGGTGACTTCGGGTGCCTCTGGTTACCCGGCTCATCTCGGCACGAGCCCGCTGTATCACGCAGAGTAGCTCGCGCATGTAGCTCGTAGCGCATATGCTTCAATACTGAACGCATATATTGCTTCTGGTGGGTATGGAACCCCAGAGGCATCTCGCCAAATGAAGTGGTGCACCGGCACCGCGGAAGTCAGTTAGGATAACCGTATGGTAGATGTGATGGGGCAGACCCCCGAAGATGCAATGCGAATTCTCCAGGAACGAATCGACGAGGCTCAGCGTCAGGCTCAGGGTGCTCGCGACTTTGTTGAGGCCCTGAAGAAGGCTCGCATTACGGGCCATGATTCGCGCGACGAGATCGAGATTGAAGTCAACTCTGACGGTCGTATGGTGAAGATCGACATCGATGAGGAGGCTCTCGAAGGCTCCGCTCACGACCTCGAGCAGGCCATCATGGAAGCCTACGCTGACGCCGGTGCCAACATGCGTGCGTTCGTTCGTCAGCGGGCGACTGAATGCTACGGCGACAAGGTCGGCCTGATGCGCGACTATCTCGACAACCTCGACGATACCCTCGGTTCGCTGGGGCGCTGATCAACGATGGCCAGTCCTGATCTCAAAGTAGATACCGACCTCATCCGCTCCCACTCCACCGAAATCGGTGGCCTCGCGAACACCGTCGACCAGTGTTCGTCGGTCGCGGGTGCTACGAAGGGGCAGGTGAGCGGCGGCGCGTTTGGCGTGCTCTGTTCCTTTTTCGCTGACCCCGTCAACAAGCAGATCGACAATCTGAGCGTCATGATCGACGACCTCGGTGAAGCCGAGCGTCGTCTGGTCGTCTGCCTCCTGCAGTGGGCCGCCGAACTGGACGCCGCAGAGGACGACGCGAAGAGGAACCTGCCGAATCCGGATAATCCTGAGCCCACTCCTCCTGGTACTGGCCCCAGTGGTCCTGGTACTGGCCCCAGCGGTCCCGGTACTGGCCCCAGCGGTCCGGGTACTGGCCCCAGCGGTCCCGGCGGTCCCGGTACCCCCGCTCCTGATCCGATCGACCAACCGTTGCCGAAGCCTATGCCGGAGCCTCCGGGTGTCGTAGAGAACGACGACGACAAGCCTAAGGACGACGACAAGCCTAAGGACGATGACAAGCCTAAGGACGACGACAAGCCTAAGACTCCTCCGGAGACCGAGCCTAACGACGACGACAAGCCTGGCGAAAAGGGCGAGAAGGGCGAGAAGGGCGAAAAGGGCGAGAAGGGCGACGACGGCAAGGACGGTTCTGACGGTAAGGACGGCAAGGACGGTTCTGACGGTAAGGACGGTAAGGACGGCGACGCCGGCAAGGACGGCAAGGACGGTTCCAACGGTTCTGACGGTAAGGACGGTAAGGACGGCGACGCCGGCAAGGACGGTTCTGACGGTAAGGACGGTGACGCCGGCAAGGACGGTTCTGACGGTAAGGACGGCGACGCCGGCAAGGACGGTAAGGACGGTTCCGACGGTAAGGACGGCAAGGACGGTTCTGATGGCAAGGACGGTTCTGACGGTAAGGACGGTAAGGACGGTTCCGACGGTAAGGACGGTAAGGACGGTTCTGGTAAGGACGGCAAGGACGGTAAAGACGGCCAGGACGGCCAGGACGGTAAAGACGGTTCTGACGGCAAGGACGCTCCCGGTGGTGGGAATGACTTTGCCAGCCTCCTGGGTGGCCACGACAAGATCTGCGTTGACGATGATCAGCTGCGCGCGTTCCTCGAGCAGCAGCGCAACGATGAAAACGCAGATCTGGCAACGTTCTACGAGCGCCAAAAGGCCGACCAGGATGAGGCCCTCATGCGCTACGCCGCGGCACACCCCGGCGAAGATCTCTCGCCCATCCGTGATCTCATCGAATCGAACCAGCAGCAGCAGCAGGATTCGATGACGACCTTCCTGTCCGAGCAGCGCACGGCGGAAGAATCTCAGATCCGCCAGTTCATCAAGGAGAACCCGCAGGTGAGCAGTCGCGACTTCGACACCTTCATGTCGAAGCAGCGCACGGAGCAGCAGGCGAGTTACCGCAGCTTTGTCGAGGAACAGCAGAAGACCCAGAGTCAACGCATTGACGAGTTCACGAAGGCTCACGCAGACACGTCCTCGGATGATGTCCGCAAGCTCTTCGAGCGGCAGGACAACAACGGTGATCAGGACATCGAGAAGTTCCTCTACCGTCAACGTCAGGACGAAGAACGCACCCTGCGTCGCTTCGTGTTTGAAGGAGTGAAGAAGTGACCCCCCAAGCACCAGTCCATACACAGAGCCTGAGCAACTCGACGCCGACGGAGGGCCTAGGTGTTATCGATGACATCTACCGCAGCGCTGTCGCCGTTTCGAACGGTGACTTCGGTGGCATCATCACGGCGATTCAGTCCGCTCGCTCCGGAATGATCCATCTGAAGGCTGATCCTGTCGATTACTTCTCGCAGATGGCTGTTAGCTTCATCCTTGATCATGTCGATCCCCTGAAGAATTTGCTGAACGACTTCACGGGTGATTCCGCTGAGGTCTTCGGTATGAGCGCCAGCTGGCAGTCGATCGCCGAAGCGCTGGCGTCCATCGCTGACGACATTGATTCCACCTCGAGTAGCGCAATGTCCAACATGACCGGACAGGCAGTGGATGCCTACCTCTACAGGCAGCAGACTGTTGCCGAAGCGATGCGAGCAGTTGGCGAGAACGCATCCGCATTTAGCGGTGCGCTGACGGACGCGGCCAACATTGTGGATGCGATTCATGATTTGGTTCGTGACGCTATTGCCGATGTTGTTGCGTCCCTTGTCAGTACTGTGTTCTGGTCATGCGTTACCTTCGGTTTTGCAGCTCCTGCAAAGAGCGTTGAGGTCAGTGCGAAAGTGACTACGTGGGTTGTCACTATCGGGCAGATCGGTCAGATGCTCGTCCAGTTGCTCACGGCCATCAAGGCAGTCTTCGACAGCTTCGACTCGATCCAGACGGGTCTCACCGAACAGGTGAAGGTCATCGGTGCGAACTGCACGATGCCCACCGGCGGTTGCTGTGGCTCCAACGCCGCCGCTCAGGACCTCTCGTCGCCCCTGAGTGGTAGCGGCAATGCAACCGCCAATGGTCAGACCGGTGGAACCACTGTGTCTGCAGGCAACGGCGGCGTAGCTGTCGGTGGTGACAATAATGGCACGATCAATAACGATAACTCGTCAACGAACATCAATGTTGAGACGCCTGTCACGATCAATGGAGGTAGCTCCGGTCATACCGATGCTCCCGATGATGACTCGAAGGGCGGCAAGGGCAAGAAGCCCGACAAGGGTAAGGGGAAGAACGACCATTCGGGCGGCTCCACCGGCAGCTCGGGTAGCCAGTCTGGCCAGGGCAGTAAGACTCCCAAGAAGCCCAAGACGCCTAAGACGCCTGAGACTCCCAAGAAGCCCAAGACGCCTAAGACGCCTGAGACACCCAAGAAGCCCAAGACGCCCAAGACGCCCACGAAGCCCAAGATACCCAAGAAGCCCAAGCTTAAGTTCAGATAAGACGGTCTCTCGGGAACCGGGGCTGAGTGTTTTCGCTCGGCCCCGCCCCGGCCTCGTCCACTGGGCATGCAACGGTGCCCCCACACATACTCTGTGCGGGGGCACCGTTTGTTCCTTGACTCAGGTCGTTCCTTGACTCAGGGCCGGTTTGCGAAGTACTCCAGCAGGTGCGAGTCACCCGACACGATGATCTCGTCGTCAGCGTTGATACGCGTCGACGAATCCGCGTATTCGAAGCGCTGCTTGGGGCGGCGGATCGCCAGCACGTTGACGCCGTAACGGCCGCGCAGGTCGAGCTCCTCGAGGGAGAAACCTCGCACCTCCTGCGGGGGGCGCAGCTTCATGATGGAGAAGCCGTCCTTTTCCATCTCGATGTAGTCAACCATGCGGCCACCCACCAGGTGTGCCGTGCGCTTGCCCGCGTCCAAGTCGGGGTAGACGACGTGGTGAGCGCCCACGCGCCGCAAGATACGGCCGTGCTGGGAGGATGTCGCCTTCACCCAGATCGAGGAAATGCCCATGTCGACGAGGTTGGCGGTGATGAGCACCGCCGCCTCCAGCGAGGAACCCACGCCGACGACGGCGCTGCGGAACTCGCGTGCACCCAGCTGCTCAAGCGCATCCTTGGAGGTTGCGTCCGCCTCGACGAGGGGGAATCGACCCGCGAAGGCCTGCACTCGGGCGGGGTTCTTTTCGACGGCCAGGATCTCGTAACCCAACTGGTCCTGCGTCACCGCGACGGCGGACCCGAAACGGCCCAGCCCGATGACGAGCGTTCCCGACTGGAGTTCCTTTGACTCGCGTTCATCTGCCATGCCCCCATTCTTCCCTGCGTGCGCCCCCAACGCGAACGCTGCGGCCGTCAGCGCGGTCCGAGACCTGCCTACATTCGGTGGAGAGGGTGGCGTGGCCGTGAGCGAGGTGGTGTCTGTGGTGTCCGCGCTCGGGTGGGGCGGTGAGCGTGAAACACGCGTGAAACACGCTTACTTGGTCGCTAACGTCCCACCTTTGCGCGGATGGCGACCAGAACCTGCGCGACGACCTCGTCGATGACGCGCAGATCTGACCAACGGACCCGAACGACTGTCCACCCGGCGCGTTCGAGGTCTCGCTGCCGTCGCTGTTCCGCCTCGATGCTCTCGTGGACTTCATCAATCGTGTCCCCGTATTTGATGCGGCCGTCGAACTCGATAGCGATCTTCAGGTTGGGCAGCGCAATATCGACGAAGTAGGTGTGGCCGGCAACCTGGACCTCTTCTTGCGTGGTTGTTCCATCGATCCCCGCACGCAGCAACGCCAGCAACACGAGGGACTCACCCGGAGACTCGCATCCAGCGTCGGCACGATCAATCATCCATCGGGCGCGCTCACGTCCGATGGTGTTAAGCGGAGTGTCGGCCAAGGCCTCATGGAATTCCCCACGCGCCTCCTCCTGGCGGGCGCGCGACTCATCCTGACGGAAACGATCAAACTGGCACGCCCGTGCCAACCCTGCGCAGACGATGGGAAACCCGCGCTGTTCGTTTAGTAGACGAGCGCAATCAACGACAACTCGCGCAGGTGTCGCGATGCGGAAGCCTAAGTACTTTATCGAGGGAACCTGTGATCGTGGACGAGAAACGGCAATTGTCACGGCTGAAAAACGTTCGCTCTTATCAATTGTGATCGCTGGAAAATGAATCTCGCGTGGGCGCTCTCGAAACGGCGCATATAGCGTGAGCTTCTCGATCTGCTCCTCTGCGGGGAGACCAAGGAGGTATGCAGCGGCAGCACCGCTCATGACGTAATCGGAATATCGCAGACTCGCAGCGCACATGCGGGCAATGAAAACCGTTGTTTTGCGCTCACGTGAGTTCAGGCTAATCAACCGCGCTGAAGGAATGTAAACGCCGGCCAGTAGGCGAATGAGCTCTCCTTTTCGTGCGCGCCGATGAATGCGGTCCTTAGTCGCGTGCGAGTTAGCAACGACTAGGGAAGAACGGATGGACTCCACGCGGTCACGCAACATCGCAACTCCTTCGTTACGGGCTAGTAGGCCTCTTTGTTGGTGCATGAGTCCTACTGTGTGCCGATGATGGGTACGATTCAAGCCTTCCGCGTGAGCCTGTGGATAACTACGAGCGGGAGAAGTGACCTGTGGACGACGAGCAGTTGCCTTCCGGTTGCCGAGATGTACGTACCTTGTCGTGGGTGCTTTGTCGCGCGTGCTTTCTTGTGTGCGCCGGGCCGGTGGTGCGCGTGGATTGCTCGTTGCGTGTTGGGGCTGCGCGAAAAAGTTCGCCCTGCGGGGTGATTCGGATTGGGAAGCGCGAAAAAGTTCGCCCTGCTCGGCAAAAATGGCCGGTTTTCGGTGTTCTTGAGCTCGCTGGGAGAGTTTTTTCGCGGTTTGGTCTAGATGGAGGTGTTGTTGGGCGAACTTTTTCGCGCGGGGAGGCCACGGGGCTGTTGTTGGGCGAACTTTTTCGCGCGGGGAGGTCACGGGGGCGTTGTTGGGCGAACTTTTTCGCGCTCCAACGCCGCCACCCGCCCTGGCGATCAGCCGATGATCGGCCGTTCCTCCGGCATGCGGATGACGCGGGAGCGCTCGCGCAGGGCGAGTGCTGCTGCCACCGTCATGGAGCCGGTGCGGCCAGCGAACATGAGGAAAATCAGTACGTACTTGGCGCCGACGGGCAAGATCGGGGTGATGCCGGTGGACAGGCCCACGGTCGCGAAAGCGGAGGCGGTCTCGAACAGGATGATGTCGAGCGAGTAGTTCGTCATCGACAGCAGGAGGACCACGGACACGGCCACGAGAGCCAGGCCCAGGAGTGACACGGCAACCGCCAGTCGGACGGCGCTCGTGGGGATGCGTCGCCCGAAGGTCTCGATGTCGCGGTCGCCTCGCGCCTCAGCGATGACGGCCAGGACAAGGACCGCGAAGGTTGTGACCTTCACGCCGCCCGCCGTAGATGCGGAGCCGCCGCCAATCATCATGAGAATGTCCTGCACGAAGTGGGTCTGGGTCTGCATGGCGCCGACGTCCAGGGCGGACAGTCCGGACGAGCGGGAGTTCACGCCGGCGAGCATCGCGTTGAGGATCTTGGAGGGAGTGTCGATCGCGCCCAGGGTCGCGGGATTGTTCCACTCGGTGAGCGCCAGGGCGAGTGCCCCCACGAAAGCGAGGATCAGGTAGGTCGACAGGGTGAGCTTGGTGTGCAGCCGCCAGCGCCGGGGTGTGCGCAGGTTCTTGGCGACGTCCATGATGACGGGGAAGCCGATGGCTCCCACGGTGGTGCCCAGGATGATGGGGATGAGCATCCACCAGTCGGTGAC
>ERZ773197.1657-NODE-1657-length-14999-cov-3.532254_pt1 | contig 14999 bp, 10 predicted proteins | sample MGYA00580999_ERZ773197 | MGnify/ENA primary metagenome ERZ773197 (study PRJEB29015, sample SAMEA2738166) | human oral metagenome | biome: human oral; feature: human-associated habitat; material: saliva | place: China | collected 2185 ...
CTGTTTCATAACTGATTACTCCTCTCTCAATTTGCGATTTTGTAAATAAACTATATTTTTTCTAAAAATTAAAATTTATGTTGTTTCTATTTTTTAGAAAGTTTAGATTATTTCTATATTGATTATAGTATAATTGTCAGTCAAAAAGCAATGCTTTCCCATAAAGTAAAATATATTTTTTGAAACAAGGCATAAACATAGAATTTATAGTATAATATAGCCCGATGATACAAATTAGAAAAAACGGCTTAGTTTATGCTACATAATTTACAGGAAAGGAGTATTCTATGGATACCAATACAGTTATCACAAAAATATTAATCGGAGGAAACACCGCTGTCATCTTGATGTCCGTCATTATACTGGGACTTGCGGTGTTCTATCTCTTCAGCAACAATATTGATTATGCAAGTTGGTCTCGTGCCTCAACTATGATTATCAGCGCGCTTGCTGTTGTTTGTCTCGCACTCAAAACAGTTCCGGAGCTTTATCTGAAAAATCAAAACATCACTCCCGATATGAGCAATTCCTTCCTTCCGGAGTTTTTGATTACAAATTCTTATGAGTTTATTACTTTTTCCGTGATATGCTTTCTGATTATTTTCCAGGGAAAACGACTGTATTCTCGAAAAAAATAAGTTTTTTAACGAACTTCCGTTAGATTTTGGTATGACTATTTTTTTCCAATAAAACCCACCGACTTTTCAAGTACAATCACCTCAAAAGTTGGTGGGTTTCTCTCTTATCAGAATAACCGCATACTCTCCGTTATCCGTTTCACTTACTATCTGTCATTATATTAAGTTCCCGTTCACCATGTAACAATTCTATTCTATATTATGATTTTTTCTGTGATAACATGGTTTGGCATAGAGTACATTTCTTCACGGTTCACATTGGTTGCAATTCTATTGAACTTTCGTACAACATGACGGACTGACATCATTTTTTTACTGCAACACTTATCCATAGTAAGTCATCTGCAAATCAGACACCTACTCCGGTTTCTATTCTAATTCCTGTAACGACAATTCTCCTTTTTCAAAAAGTGCAATCTCTTTCACATTCTTTTGTTTCAAAAAATGGACTGCATCATCAAAACGATATTGATAGACTCCGACTTGATGAGCATCTGAACCGATCGTAAACAATCTTCCGCCTTTCTTGAGGTAACAATCCGCCACATAGTCATACAGCTCTATCTTATGATACTGATACATACTTCTTGTATTGAGCTCCAATGCCATCTCTTTTTGAATTACCAAGTCAAGCACCTTGTCAACGAAATAATGTGCTTCCTCTATAAACTGTTGTGTCGTAATAGGAATATATCGCACTCCATATTCAAAATGTGCCAGCACATTTGCAGAAATACCGCTTTCCAACGCTTGTATCATCTGCTGATAATAATGCGGTATCAACAATTCAACAGGCTGTGTATGTGCCCATTCTTGGATAAAATCATGTTCTCCGTCATGATGAACTGAAAGCAATGTCAAATCATAAGTCTTATCCTTCAAAAACTCCGGTATCTTTTCTTCATATCGAGCAACATATCCAATCTCTATTCCCGTCAAAACACATTGTCCGTATTTTTGATTCAAGCGATTGATTTCTTTCCGATATGCTGAATCTTCGGGAATGTTGTCCGAATACTCTACAATCGGATTGCCAAACTCCAAATGTTCCGTTGTTACAATTTTATTCCCGCAAGCAACTTCTATATAACGCTCTATCTCCTCTTTGGAATCAAACGAAAATTCAGAATGCATGTGTTGGTCTCGAATCTTACTCATCTCTTTCATTCCTCTTTCTACTAAAATGTTTCATCCTTCTGTAACGATTAACTATCTCAAAATTTTTTTCAATCTCCAAGCATTTCAATAGAGATAGCCTGTCTCATTTTTTATATGGTAATACTATCAGCGATTAGAACTGACCGGTTGAATCCTTTGAACTATGTGATTCTCCAAATTATTTTTCAGCAATTGTACATTCTGCATACCCGGCATTTTAAACGGAGAATGGTATAAGCAACCAATCTAACCCTCGATAGGAACACTTTCTGTTCAAAAAATATAGATTGCACAGAATCCATTTGTCTATGTTTTGTTCCTTTAGCTTTTCTATTCCTCTCTTTTACGAATTTGAATCCAGTATACCACTCCTTACCATTCTAATCCATCTAATACTAAAATCTGATTGAAAAGTCGGAAATTTAAAAAATATTTTTCAACTTCTTCTTTTTTCAAAGTTAGGGAGACGGTGTGTAGTTACTTGGAAAAATAAGAATTTAAGTGATGAATCTCCGTTTGAAACAGTGATGATAGTATAAGCTCATTCGAACAAGTAACAGTATAAAAATAAGAGGGAGTGATTTCTCACTCCCTCTTATTTTTTTGGCTGATTTAATTTTATTTGATGAGTTTTTATACCGATTGCAATATATTCACGATACTTCAAAGCAATCTATGTTTCATCTGTCCTTGGTTAAAGTACTTTCCGGTCTTATTTACTCATTGTTTTACCGATATCCCAAAATCTACGAAACCTTATTTTTAATTCCCTCGAATTATTTTCTGAGATTATTTTTTTGAATAAAAATCATATAACCAACTTTTAAATCGGGTGTGAATTTCTGTTTCGTTATTTCCTTCTTCTAAGCTGTCATAAGCCATTGACGGAAATAAATCGAATCTGCCCCATAGGAATAAATCTCGCAGAATGCCTTTTTTAACTATCGCTATTTCTCTTTCCTAACTCCTTTACCGTCGACCTTGTATCCGTCTATTTCCGTATTTACCGCAAGTGTGCCGTCAGGATAGAAGTAATACCATTTTCCGTCTATCTTCACCCATTTTCCGGATTCAAGCAGTCCTTCCCTGTTCAAATAGTAGATCCTTTCTTCTCCCTCTACTTTTAGATTCAACCAGCCTTTATGTGCCTTAGTTCCGTCATAGTATCGCCAAATGTTTCCGTCTTTTACCCGGTCTGTTTTAAGCACTCCGCTTTCATCAAAGAAAATATACCGCACCGTCAAGTGTCTGTTTCCCTGTCAGAGCTTTTCCGTCTTTGTAGTAGTGATATTTTCCGGCATCGTCCAATACAAAGCCTTGTGCCGTTTCGGGTGTAATCGTCAGCTTAATATATCGGCTTAACATTGCAGAAACCTCCGCACGAGTAGCATTTCCTTTCGGATTGAATTTGTTTCCGTCAATGCCCATCATAATTCCTGCCTGCTGCATAGCTTTCACTGACTCCCTATACTCGGTTCCTATCTGTTCTTTATCTTCATAAACGCTTGCCTCTCGAGTTACGGGTATTTTACAGCCCGTGACTTTTGCATATCTTTCAAAGATGACCGCCATTTCTTCTCTTGTTATGCTTTTATCCGGTGCAAATGTTCCGTCTCCGATTCCGTAAACAACGCCCTTACTGTATGCCCATTCGATGTAGGGATGATAGGAGCTATCATTTTGCACATCGGTAAAACTGTTTGTCTCATACTTCTTCACATTTACTCCTGCAAGTTTGCCAAGTGCCGTTACCAGCATTCCTCTTGTCATTTTTTCATTCGGATAAAATTTATTTTCCCTGCTTCCGTCAAGCAGCCCTCTGCCTACCACATAGTCGATAAAGTCTTTCGCCCAGTGTTTTTTTGTGTCGTCAAACCTTTGGGAAGGTGCTGTGTAGCCTACACCATATACAGATAAGTGATTTGTAGCAAATATCACCGATCCGCTGTTGACATCATATGCGGAAGGGTCTATTCGAAATGCTCTTTCCTTTTCGTCCACATACACTGCATAAAGTCCGCCTATTGTTTCCGTTTTTTCAAGCTTATAGGAAAGTAAGACTGTTGCGGTACCGTTTCCAAAATCGGTTATTTTCTTTCCGTTTCCATTGCTTAGACTGATGTCATAGACCGGTCTGTTTCCTATGAGTTTTTTAGGTTCTTTAGAAAGCTTTTTCATAGGAATGATCGTTACCGAAACATCTCCCTTGCTTTGTTTTTTGATTCCAAAGACGGCGTTTTTATCAAATACCACTTTTACAAAAGAGCCGTTTACAGTGAGGTGTTTCACTTCACCGCTTACCATTTTTCCTAAAGTGTTTTCGGAAAGGTTCATTTTCACTTTATCCGTACCTCTCGGCATAGCTATATTTATTTCAAGTGCTATTCCGTTCGATTCCTTGCCTTTTTTCTTCGCCTCTTCTTTTGCTTTTTTAATGGCATTTTCTACCGTTTTTTCAGAAATTTCAGCCATTGCAGTTTTATCATTTCCTTTTTTCGCTTTGACAATAATTTCCGCTGTTGTCGGCAAATCGGGTGCTTTTTCGGTTTTTATGATTATACTGCCGTCATCTTTAGAAGTATTACTTCCACCGGAACCGCCACTGCTGTTTGAACGGTAATTAGCTGTTACTTTAACAGCTTTAGCAGGCATTACAAAGTTTGTTTCTTTTGCGGAAGCATTGTCAAAAACGACTCCGTCATCACCTGTCCAACCGATAAAGGTATAGCCGCTCTTGTCATTGGCTTTAATGCTGACGGTCTCTCCCTCAGCGTATTTGCCACCACCTGTTCCGTCTACTACCTTTACTTCATAGACTTCATAAATCGATACCTCTACCTTTCCCTTAGCTTTGCTGTAATCATAGTTGACATTTGTTCCAGCCACTTTGTAATATACACTATAAGAACCTACATCCTTTGCTGTCGGTATAGTTGTACTATAACCTTCTGTTTCTTTTAGACTGTACTGCATTTCCCCTATATTAGAGTCTACAGAGCCTACAGAGTCTGCATTGATAAGTTCCTGCAACTCGCCTGTATAAGAAAGATTGGTTTTCGGGTTCGGTGCGGTAAATGGCACATCTACCTTGGCAATGGTGACTGCTAGACTGCCCTTGGTACTGCTGTAATCATAGTTGCTATTGGTACCGATGACTTGGTAATACACGGTATAGGTGCCGGCATCTTGTGCGCTTGGTAGGGTTTGGCTATAAGTGCCTGCTTCGCTTAGGCTGTAGGTCAGTTTCCCTATGCTGGCGTCCACTGTGCCGGCATCGATAAGCGCTTGCGCCTCGCCTGTATAGGCAAGACCTGTTTTTGCTGTCGGTGGGGTAAATGGCACCGCTATTTTGCCAATCGATACTTCTATGTTGCCCTTGGCGTTAATGTAATCATAGTTGGCATTGGTGCCGACAACTTTATAGTACACATGATAAGTGCCAGCATCTTGTGCCCTCGGTATGGTTTCACTATAAGTGCCTGCTTCACTTAGGCTATAGGCTAGTTTCCCTATGCCAGTATCCACTGTGCCGGCATTGATAAGTTCCTGCGTCTCACCTGTATAGGTAAGACCTGTTTTTGGGGTCGGTGGGGTAAATGAGACAGTCGCCTTGTTGATGGCAAAGCCGGCTTTGGCTATCACTGCTTTGTAGCGTGGGGTTTCGGCAAAGGTTGCCTGTACCCAGTATGAGCCGACATTTTTCGGTACACTGCCTATGCTGTCGGCACCGCTGTTATCCCTTGTGGTCTTAATCGTGCAAGCTTCATCGGTAAAGTAGGTGTAGCTGAGGTTATCGGTGCCGTTGGTCGTGCTGGTCGGCACAGGGGCTTTGGCACTTTCTCCATAAGTCCAGCCTTCAATCGCTACACTTCCGCTGCCCTCTTGCTTTTCCGCCAGAGTAAATACCGCATTAGCCGTGCCAAAATAGTTTGCGGTATTGGTTGTCACTGAGCCTTGATAGATGCCTTTATCCGTTTCTACTTTGGTAACGGTCGTATTCTCCGGTAGCCAGAGGTAGAGCTTACCCTCATCATCGGTGTGCATCTGATTGATGCCGTAAGATTCTGCTCCTACCAGTGGTGCTGTTACATATGCCTGTTTGGCTAGGGTCGCTCCCTCGCCGAGGGTAATCGTGGTCAGATAGACTCCGGTAGAACCGTTGGTTGGGGGAGTATGAGTGCTACGCTTAGTACCGCCCCAATTCATAGAATGGAGACTGCCGCCTGTAATGATTACATCTGCATCTCTTCCTGTCAGTCCGTCATATAAAATTTGAGCATCTTTACATAAACCTTCTATGGTGCCTCCTGTATAATAGACGGCAGATATAGAACCATTGTTTGCATGTCCAATTGCCATATTGTCATGGCTCGCTTCTGCATAGATAGTTCCGCCCTCAATATACAGATTTCCGCAATTACCTGACCCTATCCCGTTACTGTTAGCCCCTGTTGCAATCGCTATCAGTTTTCCCTTTCCTGAGATGATCAGTTGACCGCGTGTTCGTTTGCGTACAGCCGGCGTATCTTTCTGATTTGAGGTAAATTTATTCGTTCCTTCTAAAATCAGCCGGCAAACGCCGCCGATATGATCAGGGAAAGTCAGTCCCGATACACCCTGTTTGGGGGCTGAAACGGTCAGGTTCTTAATGGTCAGATTGATGTTTGAGCCTGCCGCTATCGCAATACAGTCTGAAGTGGAGGATACGCCGGACTTCATCGAGATGGTTGCTCTACCGCCGCCTGAGAGGGTAAGCATACGGCTGGTTGTATCAAAGCTATAGCTACAGTTGGCATCGCTGATGATAAAATCGCTGGCTTCCGCTCCGCTGGCTGCTTTCTCCTCACATTTGAAATCAACGCACACATCATAGTCCGGCATGGTAAACTGATAGTTATTGTCAGAAAGCTTGGTAAAGTCGCTACTGATGTCCTGGGGATTGGTGACAGGGTCTGTCGCCTTGCGCAGTGCCATCCCTGTTACTTTCCAGCCGGCTTCTGTAGCATAAGCCAACTTTACCGTATCGCCGACAGTCAAATTAGCTGTCGGGTTGAAACTGACACTTGTGATATGGGTCTGTTCTCCTGCACTTACTGTGCGGATTTTGGGGGCATTTAGATAGACTGTAACATTTTCTGCCGGCATTTTAAAGCTATAGAGCTTATCAGCCAGCTTGGTGAAATCCGAGGACACCTCTCTCGGTGCAGGGGGAAGGGTCGTCCCTGTATACAGGCACATCCCCTTAAGCAAGTATCCGTTCTCTACTCCATCAAAAGACAGCGCAACCGTATCCCCTGCGGATAAGCCTGTGGTATGATTAAGCTTCACCCCTTGAACATGCTCCGCTTTAAGACTTGCTGTCAATGTGCCTGTGCCTGTAGTGCCTGTCCTAAACACTGCCTGAGCGTCTGTGTCATTGTCTACCGCTTTTACCACGCCTGTATAGTCCTGTCCGCCACAGTGAACGCTTGTTATTATCTGATCCTGAAAAGGAAGCAACCAGAGATACAGCTCTCCATTGGGCAGGGTCTTGGTATCTTGCAGATAGACAGTTTTACCGTTAAACATGGTATAACTTGTAATCTCCTGTCCTTCCCCTGCACCTAACAGGGTTATCTTTACTCTATAGACACCATTGACAAGACCATCGTGAGTGTCATTTTTTGGTCTTGTCCTATCAAAATCCGTATCGACATTGCCACCGTTTATTCTAACATCTACAGCTGTCTTATGCTGTGTATCTCCTATACCGTCTGCATAATAAGGATAAACACCATCACGGGTCTGATGTCTTGTAACAATTGTGCCGCCGTTTACAGTAACTTTTCCCTTTGCGTCTATGTAGGGTGTAGGATTATAACTCAGTCCAATAGGGGCACTCTGTACACAGGTCGCCTCTATTTTGCCACCGTTGATGGTGATATTGCCACAATTGTTATATCCGCCGATACAGGGTCCTGATACATTGGTACGGCTTTCCAAAGCACCATGATTCTCTAATTTTAATATTCCGCCATCTATCGTAATATCTCCCGAATGGTGTGCGTTCCAGCCACCGATAACGGCATTTTGATAAGCGGATTCTGCTGTCAGCACACCGGTGCTTGCTTCGCTAACGGTAAGCTTTGCCCCTTCCGGCACCCAGATGGCAGGCACTGTAAACTTTGCTCCTTGACCGGCAGTTATGTGTATCAGCCTTGGGGTCAGGGTATTTTCTCCCTCAAGGGTAAGATTACAGGTGGCAGTTTTCATCACGTTCATCGGCGGAATCCAATTGCTGGGGAGTATCTTCGTGTTTTTTAAGGTGATATTTGCATGTACTCCCTCAGCTATGACAATGGCGCCGCCTTTTCCGTCCGGCGTGCCGTCTGCGTCTTTAAACTGAGTGGCATCGCCCTCAATCACCATGGCTTTCGAGCTTAAAATATGAAGCATATATTTTTTCAAAACAGGGTATTGGACAACATCATCGCCATTCAGGTAGTAGGCGTAATTTTCCCATTTATAGTCTACGCCTTCTGTTCCGCCGGTTACGGTTAGAGGGTGCTGACTATCTGTGACGACAATCTCATAGCTGATACCGTCTGCTTCTACCGTCAGTTTTTCTGTAACGCTAAATGCCTTTAAGGCGGAAACTATCCATTCTCCGTCTGTATTTTTTGAAACAGAAAACAGCTCGGGCTCGCTTGATTCTGCCTTAGTGATACTTTCATTCCCAGATTTTAGGGATATTCCCACATGTTTCAAAATCTCTGTCAGTTTTGTGCTTGAATCTCCATTCAAAACATACTGTTTTTCTCCATAGGTAAACTCTACGGTATAGTAGGAAAATCCGTCCGTTTTCGCTGTAACAACGGTAGTTCCCTTTGCACTTTCCGTATTTACATCTACATTCAGTTTGGTAACCTGTAATGAGTCCTCATTTTGTAAAGTATCCATCTCTTCGGAGTTTGTGTGATAGACGGAAACTTCTATATTTCCCTTATTCAATGCTTCCTGCTCTGTATCAACGGGCAAAAAGCTGACATACACTCCGCCTTTTTCATTGTTCGGCTGTAATTCATTTCCCTTGCTGTCAAGCACCTTGATGTCAAAGGTATAGGATTTCGTCATCCGGTCATTGTCGCTATGCTCCTGCTCTATGGCTTCGTTAATCTTTTCTTCCTCTTTCCCCGTAACTTTCCTTGCGCTTACCTTATCGGCATCTGCAAATACTCCTTCGTCCGCTTTTACGGTAATCTGCATTCCGTCAATATTGACAGATTGCTCAAAAGCGGGTTGTTCTTCCTGATTTTCCGTTGCGGGATTTTCTTTTGCTTCCTCTTCTTTGTTTTCTTCAGGAACAGCTTGTTTATCCTGTTCCCGTAAAACGGCGTCTTTTATTTCTACACTTTCTTCCGATTGTTCTTCTGCTGAATTTTCATAAAAAACAATCTTTTGTGTTGTTTCTTCGGCAATCCCCTGTGCAAACACGGGAGAGATCGGCTGTACTATGAGCAGTACCGCCAAAATTTCGGAAAAAAGTTTTTTTATACTGTTTTTCACAATAATCATCCTTTCTGTTTTGTTTCTTTTCTTCTTTTCTTTTTCTGTTCTGTTTCTTTTCCTTCTTCTTTTTCTGATTTTTATTTTTTAACTTTTTCTGCTTTTTTATTTTTTAACGATAAATTGTCACTCTCTCTGTTTATATTTCCTACACGCTTCCATAATCAAAGCTACGCTTTTCGGACCGATTCCTCTCATCTTTAACAATATATCCGCATCTTTGCAAAACAAGTTGTCCATCGTGTTGATTCCGTTTCTTCTAAAGGAAAGAGAACATAGCTTTATATGTAGTTGTTCACAGTCTGTCGTTTGTTCGTCTGTCGTTTTTTCACATTTGACAAAAGTTTTTTTGACTGTTTCCATGTTTTCACCCCTTCTAAGCATTTTTTTGGCAATCAGACAATTACCTGATAGATTTTGTGCAATTAAGTCGATTCTATAAAATATTTTTCTTTTTGAACACTACGAAAGATGTCATTTTGATTAACATAATTCGTACTTGACAAATTGATAAAAATGTGAATGTGTGATATAATGTGTTCAAGTTAGTTAAGACATTTCACTATATTCTACATATTTTTGTCAATAAAAGGATATGGTATAATGTGTTCAAGTTGCTTGAGACATTTCACTATATTCTACATATTTTTTGTCAATAAAAGGATATGGTATAGCGTGTTCAGGTTACTTGAGACATTTCACTATATTCTACATATTTTTTGTCAATAAAAGGATATGATATAGTGTGTTCAGGTTACTTGAGACATTTCACCACAAGCTATCTATTCATAGTCAATCAAAACCTGTGATATAATTGTCGTGTTACTTTATACAAAAGGGGGTTACAAAATGCCGGATGTACTAAAAATAGCAATCTGTGAAGATGAACCGGATCAAAAGAATATGCTCTTAAAACTTCTGGACGAAAGCAATATAGAAAATACATCTGTTGTTTTTGCAAACGGGGAGGATTTGCTTGCTGATTTTAAGCAAGGAAAGTATGATCTTATTCTTATGGACATCTATATGGAAAGCGAACTTACAGGCATCGACACGATAAGGCTTATTCGCAAAAAAGACAAAGACATCCCTGTCGCTTTCGTAACTACAAGCAAGGATCACGCACTGGAAAGCTATCGCCTGTCTGCTATGAAGTATATTGAAAAACCATATTCAAAGGAAAGCATAGAAGATATTTTGCATTTGGCGGTATTAAAAAAGAATGATGTGCCTGCTCTTTTTGTGCAAAGAAACGGTATTGTCGAAAGGGTACCTCTTGCAAATATCCTTTATATGGAACAGCAGATGCACAAGGTCTATCTTTGCCTGAAAAATGAGGAGGATTTTTCTGTTTACGGCAAGCTGTCCGAACTCAGTAAACAACTTCCCGAAAACGGATTTTTCTTGCCCCACAAAAGTTTTGCGGTGAATCTTTGTTATGTGATGTATATAGATATGGAGCTTCGCTCTTTTGTGATGGAAAATAAGACAATTGTTCCCATTCGCAGAGAATTTTTAACCAAAGCGAAAAAGGCTCTGGAGGATTTTCTGTTTGATCGTACGAGGAGGCTTTTGAAATGAAAAGAAATTTGAAAATGTTTATTGCTTTGCAGATTGCTTTGGCTTTGATCTCTTTCATTATCATCGTTTCTTCTTTCGGGTACAGTATGCATCAGGAGAAACTGCCGAAACCTCTGTATATCAGAGATGTTAAGGTAAGTGTAGGCACAAACGCTCCAAAGTCTGTCACATTGCCTTACAACTTCAAAAACTTGGAGCCTCGTACTCCTGTTACCGTTACAGCACGTATCACTGTGAATAACAATGATATGTTCTCTGTCAAGACTGCATACGCACCTGCAAAGGTTTATACTGACGGGATGTTAATTTATGAGCTTGGCAAAAGGGAAACTTATCCGAACTTTATGCTTGATCCCGCTACGGAAATTTTTTTGATTAAACCGTCTGTCTATAATAGGGAAGCGGAGTTTAGAATGGAGTTTTTATCCCCTGCTACTCGTAGCTCTATGACTGTGTATCCGCCTATGATGGCTCCATTCAAGTCTATATTCAAAGAATTTGTAGCGACTTACAAAATACCTTTTATTTTTTCGATTGTTCAGCTTGCAGCGGGAGTGTTCCTTGCTATCGTATCACTGATGATGCTTTTTTTTGAAAAGAAGGTCAGTGAGATATTCTTTTAGCTTGGTATGTTTTCGTTTGTTTCGGGTTTGTGGGGATTCGGTGAATGTAATTTGACGGCGCTGATTATTAAAAACCCGACTTTGCTGTATCTGTTTGCTTTTATAGGACTGTTTACCGTTTGCATTCCGCTTATCCAGTTGGCTAATGTGTCAATCGGTTTCAAAAATCCGAAACCCTTATCCCTGCTCTCTTCCTTTTTGACAGCTTCGGCAATTATCGCTCTAATTTTGCAATTTTTGGGAATATATCCTCTATCAAGCAGTATGTATGCTTTCCACTTTATGACAATCTGCTCTTTGTGTATTCTTTCGCTTCTGACTGTATATGAGGCTGTTAAGAGTGATAACTTACAGGCGAAGCGTTTTGTCATACCGATAGTAATTTTAACTTTTGCATCTCTGATTGAGGTTGCAAATTATTATTTCAAGTTTACTTATCAATTCTCATCTTTTTTTCAAGACGGAGTCATTATCTTTATTTTGATGATGAGCTTTACGATAGGTTTTTATATCAAGGATTTTGCAATCTTGCGGAAACAAAATGAAAGCCTTGCTTTTGAGATAGGGCTTATGGAAATCCAAATTGATGAGCAAAGAAAGTATAATGAGCTGATTGCCAGAAACGAGGATGTACTGAAAAAACAAAGACACGATTTGCATCATCACCTGATTGCGATAAGGGAACTGGCTGAAAACGGAACCGAAAAGCTGAATGACTATCTTGATACGTTAAGCAAAAATATACCTACCGCCCATATCAGCTATTGCGAAAACAAAGCGGTAAGTGCCATACTTTCTCACTATGCAGGGATATGCAAGGGAGAACAAATAAAATTTCATGCAAAACTGATTGTGCCGGAAATGAGTGAGACATCTCTCAACAGCGACCTTGCAATCATTTTCGGAAATCTGCTTGAAAATGCAATCGAAGCCTGCCTGAAAATAGATAAAGAGAAAAGATTGATAAGAATTAGCAGTGATATAAGCTATGATATGCTTATTGTCACCATGGACAACTCTTATGACGGAAACTTTCTCTCTGTGGACGGCAGATTTTGCTCTACAAAAAGACACGGATTCGGTATCGGTCTTTCTTCCGTACAGTCCGTTGCAAGAAAATACTACGGAGATGCGAAGTTTGAAGATAGAGATGGATATTTTCAGTCATCGGTGTATCTGAGGATAGGAAGTGTGTAGACTGATTTAGAAATTGCCCTGCGAATTTTCTGTTTGGATAGTTCTTGATATAGTATGTATGATAATAAAAGATACTTAAAGCTGTTCTTATTCTGTTGCTATATCTGTTGTTCTTATTCTGTTATATATTAATCACAGTAAGTGCATATGCACCTACAAAAGAATTGACATAGCCCTTGTTTTTGCATCAGGCTATGTCAATTCTTCTTGTATAAAGAGAGTTTGTGAATACTATCTGTTCACAAACTCTTTTTCTTCATAACATTGTCTCGTTATTCTATTTTTTCGAGAATGACTGACAGAGTGTGCCATGCTAAAACGGCACATTTCACTCTCGCCGGCATAGTGGAAATATTCTCCAAGGCTACTGCATCTCCCAGCTCATCAAACTCCTCATCTGACAAAGGTGTTTCTTTTTTTATCAGATTCAGAAATACGGTAATCAATTTTTTTGCTTGATGAGTATTCTTCCCCTTTATCAGAGAAATCATAATGGATGTGGATGCTTGAGAAATAGCACACCCCTGTCCTGTAAAAGAAGCATCTTTGATGACTCCGTCTTCTATATCCAACTGTAATTTGATTTCATCCCCACAACTCGGGTTATGTCCCCACTCAGAATGGGTAACATTTTCCAGTTCTCTTTTGTTTTCTTGATTTCTACTTTCTTCTAAAATAAGCTGTGTATAGATTTCTTTAAGATTCATAACCCATCACCTTTCTTACTTCATGCAATTTCTGCACAAAATAATCTATTTCCTCTTTGGTATTGTATATACTGAAACTCGCTCGACAAGTTGCATTCAACTTTAGGTATCGATGAAGCGGCATAGTACAATGATGTCCGGTTCGAATAGCAATTCCATCTGTATCTAAAATAGTGGAAACATCGTGAGGATGCACATCTTGGATGTTAAAGGAAATAAGAGGCGAACGATGTGTCCGGCTCGACACATAGGTTGTAATGAATTCCAATTGCTTTATCTTATTGCTTGCATATTCACTCAATTCTCTTTCATAGGATGCGATATTGTTGATTCCGATTCGATTGATATAATCAATTGCTGCTGACAAACCGACTGCTCCTCCTACATTTTGTGTCCCTGCCTCAAATTTTGACGGTACGGGCGCAAAAGTCGTACTTTGTTCATAAACATATTCTATCATATCTCCCCCATACAAAAAGGGCGTCATATGTTCTAACAGTTGTTTCTTTGCATATAGTACACCAATTCCCATCGGTCCGTACATTTTATGCCCGGAAAATACCAAAAAGTCACAATTCAATGTTTCAACATCTATTTTTTGATGAGGAACAAGTTGTGCACCGTCGATAATTGTTATTGCACCGACTTCCTTCGCTTTTTGTACAATAGTGGAAATATTCGGCATAGTTGCAACTATATTGGATGCGCCGGTAATAGATACAATCTTTGTGTTCTCATTTAATTTTTCTTCAAATTCATCCAAATTGAAATCGAAGTGTTCATCCAAATAGATATAGTGTAAGGTTGCTCCCGTTTTTTGTGCCACATTCTGCCAAGGGACAAGATTGCTATGATGTTCCATAATGGAAATCAAAATTTCGTCTCCCTCCTTGAGTGTCTGTAACGCATAAGAATAAGCAATCAAATTTAACCCCTCTGTTGTATTACGAACAAATATGATTTCATCCGAAGACTTTGCCGAAATAAACTCGGCTACCTTTTGTCGTGCACCTTCATAAACCTCCGTTGCCCTCATTCCCAAATAATGTGCTCCACGATGTGGATTTGCATTTTCAAATTCATAGTATTGTTTCATGGCATCTATCACACACTGCGGTTTTTGTGTCGTTGCAGCATTATCAAAATAGATGATTTTTCGATTGCTTCGGTCGGATAAAAATGGATACTCTTTTCTAATTTCTTCTATTTCTCTTTGGTTCATCTTTCAAAACCTCCTAAATCCTATCTCCGATTTCCTTCCATATCTCTTTTTTCAAAGAATCATCTTCTATCATATCCAAAATTGGTGTAAAACGAGACTCTAATACAATTTTTTTCGCTTCATCCAAGCAAAAACCTCTACTCATAATATAAAACAGAATTTCTTCATCCATTTTTCCGGCACTTGCTGCATGCACTCCCTCTACATCATCCTCTTGACATAACAAAATAGGGATTGCAACATTTTTTACTTTTTCACTCAAAAGGATTGCATATTCTTCTTCTTTTCCTTTTGAACGAGAGGCACCTTTTTTGAAATCTATCGTTCC
>ERZ773197.1658-NODE-1658-length-14986-cov-20.221686_pt1 | contig 14986 bp, 9 predicted proteins | sample MGYA00580999_ERZ773197 | MGnify/ENA primary metagenome ERZ773197 (study PRJEB29015, sample SAMEA2738166) | human oral metagenome | biome: human oral; feature: human-associated habitat; material: saliva | place: China | collected 2185 ...
TTAGGCGGAATAGGTGGGTATGTGCTGCTGAATAAGAAAAGTAAGTAAAAACAAGAAAAGTAAGTAAAGACAAGAAAACAAGAAAACAAGAAAACAACTGGCCCCTCCCCCTTGCCCCTCCCCCGTAGGGAGGGGAGTGATTACCGAGATACCCCAAGGATTCTCCAAACTCGTAACCGCTGATTTAAGAGAAAGAGGGGCGTAAACAGTGAGCTATCCTTTTATAAGAATATAAAAACAGAGTAACAAGCTAATTTGTTGCTCTGCTTTTTATCCTTTGAACTTTGAAGTTTGAACTTTGAACTTTATGATATGAACCATTAACGACTACAAATTTCTCTAATTACACTAATGCTTTTATTCCTTGAACTTTGAACTTTCAACGACTACGAATTTCGCTAATTACTCTAAAACTTATTGTAATGTAATTCATGTCATTTGTGTAATTCGTAGTACTTTATTGGTAGTTGACAAGTTAATTGTAGCGATAAATCCCAGTTAATATCGGTAATCATAATTATGAATTTTGAATTATGAATTATGAATTAACAAAGGATTGTGAATTACCCATGAATATATATTTATATAATCCTGCGACAAAAAAGTGTAAAGTTTAATTATTTCAGCAATCTACCTATTTGTCGCAGATCAGCAAACAGCCTCAACCGAAGAAAGTTACTAATTTGTCGCACTATTCCACAATCATTTGATTTACATCACATTACAAAGGTAGAAAATCAAACAAAAAACAGTAGCAAACAAATTAGTAACGATGAAAACAAAAGGAAAAGAACACAAATATAACATATTTGTAAAGAAAAGAGAAAGATAAGGAGACAAACCTCCTTATCCGTCTCTCCGCTCCTCCCTATCCGTCGAACAATGAGGAAAAAGACTCCCTTTTTGTCGCACAGAAGCTACTTCGCTGTCGGGGACAACCTCCCATGAAGTCGCACGTAACCTACATATACGTCGCCTATTTTCAGCGTAAGCATCTGTACTTCAAACACATAAGAGTGTCTAACTAAGTCTTAAAAGTGACTGACAATGATTGTCTAAGTCCAAGACTGGGGTTTATGGGAGGAGTTTTACATACAAGAACTGACGCCCAACGTGGTTGCTAACGCTGTGAGTACGGTAACGAGAATATGCAGGATATTCTTCCAAATAGGTTTAATCATAACGTCTAAATAAATTAAAAGCCCAATCGGCAAGCAGATCACACTGCCGTCCCTTCTTGTTAACGGCATTGTATCCAAGCCGATTTGGACTAAAAGTGAATACTAAAGGTTCTTCCGAAATATGGGGTAATAGGCACACGGAGTCACAGAGGCGACGGAGGTAACGCACAATGTTACGGAGGTGCTGACGGCACAAAGAGCGACGGAGGCATAGTTTACAGATTCTTGACAATTATTTTTGGATAAACGCTTTGTATTTAAGCTAATAAAATTGGCAAACAAGCTCCGTCACTCTATGCACCGACGGTGCCTCCATAACATTGCATTTACCTCCGTCCTCTCCGTGACTCCGTGTGACATTGCTTCAAACTCTAAACACAAGTGGCAAAACTCATCACTCCAAAATCCTGAAGACCCATACTAAACCCCTCTCACTCATCAGAAGCCAATATGTTTCATCCTTACGATGCCATTGTTTCATAATAAGCGATTTAGGGTAAACAGAGAGCGGAGGGGCGCAAACTTGGCACTCCCCCACGCTCATCTCTCAAACCAATCGACTATGCGTGGCCCTCAGTAGTGGCAGTGGCCTCACCTGGCTCTGGACCAGCAGAAGGCTTATTCTCCTTCTTCTTGCCCTTGTTCTTCGCCTTCTCGGCAGCCTTAGGCGCATCATACTGCACAGCCTCCTGAATACGCAAACCGCTGATGAGGGTCTTCACACGACGCTTCATCGCATCGATAGTCACCGTTGGCGCGAAAAGAACATGCGCACCGTAGATATCTCTCTGTGCGTTAAAGTCTTCCGCCTTCTGAACACCCTGTGAGTGAATACCTACGCGGAAAGTTCCCAATCCGTCGAGCTTCACACGGTTGCCATCCTTGAGAACCTGATTCATCTCGAACACCAACGCACTGATGACAGCCAAAATGTCGGGCTCAGTTACGGTGCAACGCTCACTGATACGCAGAGCGAGATCCTTAACACTAACAAGGTCGGGAGACACCGCACGGGCATACCAATAACCCTTGCGCTTGCTGTTCTTACGATTGTCCTGATACATACGAAATTTGATTGACATAACTTGAAAATTTAAAAAGTGAAACAAAGAAATTATTGAAATGAAAAATGAAATCTTAACTCAATGCTCTAATAAGACAGAGGCAAATCCTCTCCGTGGCTCCACGCACGACGGTGCCTCCGTGACTTACATCGCTTTATTTTTATTACTCCTCCGTGCCCTCCTTTTCTCTGTGTGATACTACCTTAAAACTAAGTGGCAAACCTATTACTGAAGCCCCTTCTTCCCACTCCTCATCGCCCTTGCCGTTCGCCAGTCCTCACCCCCTCCCCACACAAAAAGAAGGGGGAGGGACAACTACCTAAAAGACATACTGCGACAAAAAAGTGTAAAAATATGTAAACGAGTAAACAAGTAAATAAATGAACACGTAAACAGATAAAAAGATAAACACAGAAATAACTAAAAACACAATAACGCAAAAACGTATAAAAATATAAAGGTAAAAGTCGGAAAACACAAAAACGTAAAAACATACTTCATCATAAACATAAACGATTAAAAATATGAAAAGATATTCACGTAAATAATTAAAATATTTACAGCCAGTAACTTAAAAAGTATTTCTCAGACTTTCGGCGACAAAAAAGTGAAATCTTTCACCACCTTTTCTCCCCTATTTAGTCCCCAAAATTTGGTGTCTATTCTTCCCATCACGCCTATAACTGATGTGAATCCACCGCTTTTTTATCGACTCCTGTGGCTCAAGAATCATCTGATCGAAGTCCGTTTGAGAGAGAATTGCCGCATATTTCCGACACATTTCCAGTCCTGTGACATGAATATCCACCGCCTCACCCCGCATATGTTGCGAATGTTCAGCCCCATGAACAGCCCTATTCACAGCCTCACAGCGATAACCTCCCACGACTATCACACGTCCCACACGCCTTCTGAGCGGTTCTAAGACGCATCTACAAAGCTCCCGAAGGTTCTCTATCACCTCCTCTCTCGAAGCCTCTCCAGGCGCAGGATTCACCTCAGGCACGTTCTTAACACCCATGCCCACCGCCTTTCCCGATCGCATCATCTCGCCCACCGTAAAATGTGGAGAGAGTCGCTCCTCTAAATCTATCTCATTAGAATGACTATCGTTGATCATACACATTAATTATTATAGATTATTTGGTTCATTAAAACTCCGTTCGTCATCCCTTCATTCCTGATGACGATGCAAAGGTACAACACAAAAAAACCGATTCCAAGGAAGATATATGTAGTAATGTGAGTAGACAAAGTCAACTTAATTCTGAATTCATAATTCAAAATTCATAATTCATAATTATGATTACTACTGTTAGCTGTGATTTATTGCTGCAAGCAACTTGTTTACTCATAAACTTGTCAACTCGTCAACTACCACTCATGATTTATTGCTGCAAGTAACTTGTAAACTCGTAAACTTGTCAACTCGTCAACTACCACTCATGATTTATTGCTGCAAGTAACTTGTTTACTCGTAAACTTGTCAACTCGTCAACTACAAATTATGATTACCGATGTCAACTACCAATAAAGCACTACGAATGTCTCTAATTGCATGCATCCTTATTGCTAAATAATTCGTGTCATTCGAGAAATTCGTAGTTCATATCATAAAGTCCAAACTTCAATGCTCAAAGTTCAAAGGTAATAGTCCAAAGCTAATAAATGCTCTTTTGCCTTCGAGAAGATGCCCAATTGACTTGTAAAAGATGCCCTTTACGCCCCTTACTAACGCCCTTTTGAAGTCCAATTAAGCACCTTTTAAAATCATCCTTTACAACAACTTGATAATAACCAATTTACGCAGGCACTAAAACAACTCGCTTTTAAACCCTTTTCCTGCACTTTTCTTTGACCATTATGTCTATATCCTTCTTTGCCTTTTAGATTAAATCTCACACAGAGCTACGGAGCTTACAGAGGTTTTATTTAAAGACACGTAGCACCTACGGTTTACGATAAAAAGAAAAGAGACTATTATCTTTATCTGAAATTCAGAAAACCTTAGAGATGTAATAGATATCATCTCTAAAGTTCTAATTTCATTTACCAATTCACTACCCTATCTACAATTTTCTGCTGTTCGCTTGCGGTACGTCGCAGATAGATACGTGTTGTCTCTATACTCTCATGCCCCATAAGGTCGGCTAACAAAGCAAGATCATTGAAGCGGTCGAGGAAATTCTTGGCAAATCGGTGGCGAAAGGAGTGAGGATAGACCACATCACGATTCAATCCATATTTCTCTGCAAAATGTTTCAGTTGTTGGGCTATCCCTCGTGTCGTAATCCGTTGCCCGAAACGATTGAGAAAGATATAACCTGATGATAGTTCTTTCTCTTTAATCCATTTAGTCGCTTCTATTCGTAAAGTCTTAGGGATATACAGCCGTCGAATCTTTCCTCCTTTAGAATAAATATCAAAGTAGCCAATATTAACATGCTCAACTTTGATTTGAATAAGTTCACTGACACGTGCACCTGTAGCTGTTAGGAAACGAACAACAAAATACCACATAAGATTCTCTTCTTGCTTAAGCGTCTGTTTAAGAAAGATGTAATCCGCTTGACTAATTACATTTTCCAAAAAGGTGTGTTGTTGAACTTTAACTGATTTTAGTCGAAGCTTAGACTTACCAGTATGTTCCAAAAACTTATTCAGGGCTTGAATACGAAGGTTTACTGTCTTAGGCCTAAACTGCTCAATAATATTAGCTTTATACAAAAGCAAATTTCGCTTATTCAGCGTTTTGTGCTTTGAGAAGTAGTCATTGACAGCATAAACGTATGCTGAAATGGTATTCTCCGCCATGTTGCTCTCTCTGAGAGCTGTCTTAAATGATTCTACCATAATTGTAAATTTTAAATTCTGAGAATATTCTCTTATCTTATGGTAGAACAACTTTTCCTAATTCCTATTATGAGAAGTTTGCCGACGGTAAGGTAGTCTGCATTGATGATGAAATACCATTTGAGATACCTCTAACTTGGAGTTGGAGTAGATTATCCAATATAGTGCAGATAAATCCGAAAAACTATGTTGATGACGATAAAGAGGCTGCGTTTATTCCTATGGAAAAGATAGAAGCTACTTACCTTTCAAGCTATACATATACTGTTCGTAAGTGGAGAGAAATAAAGTATGGTTATACTCATTTTGCCGATGGTGATGTAGCTTTTGCTAAAATAACACCATGTTTTCAAAATCGAAAATCAATGATTCTTAATAATCTTCCTAATGGTATTGGAGCTGGAACAACAGAACTGAAAGTTCTCCGCACTTATAGAAATACTCTTTCTGTAGAATATCTTCTTTTCTTTTTAGAAAGTTCTTATTTTGTAGAAGAAGCAGTATTCAAGGGTACAGCAAATCAACAACGTATAATTTCTGGTTATCTTGAAAATAAGCTTTTCCCATTGCCCCCACTAAACGAACAACGGAGTATTGCTGAAAAGATTAAAAAATCTATAGTAGCTGTAGAACAATATGGAAAAGTGCAAGATAAGTTGGAAGACCTGAATAATAATCTTAACACACTACTAAAGAAGAGTGTTCTACAAGAAGCCATACAAGGCAAACTTGTTCCACAAGACCCTAATGATGAGCCCGCATCTGTTCTTCTTCAACGTATTAAAGAAGAGAAACAAAGACTTGTTAAGGAGGGGAAGTTGAAAAAGAAAGACATTGTTGACTCTTTCATCTATAAAGGTGATGATAACAAGTATTATCCAAAGTTGCCTAAAGGATGGGTTATGTGTAAGCTATCTGACGTATGCAAAATTATTAGTGGTTTTGCTTTTAGTAGTAATGACTATTGTACGGAAGGGATCCCTTTGGTACGCATTTCTAATATTAAAAATAACACTGTTGATTTATCAGAATGTGTTTTTATTCAGAATACAATTGACAATAAGTTTTTGATATCAAAAGGAGATTTATTAATTGCAATGTCTGGTGCTACAACAGGAAAAATAGGTATGTACGATAAGAGTGGTATAGCATATTTGAATCAACGAGTTGGGAATGTGAAAATACTAAGTAACATATTATTATTACCAGAATATCGAAATATTTATATGCTATCAAAAGTAAATGAAATTTTAAATATTGCGTATGGAGGAGCGCAACCAAACATTAGTACGTCTGATATCGAAAACCTTGATTTTATGCTACCCCCTTTATCTGAACAAAAACGAATAGTGACTAAGGTAGAAGATTTGTTGGGGGCTATAAATACCATTGTCGGGAGCTTATAAGCTCTCCTCAATGGTATTAAAATAAGACTTTCCCTATCTATTCATCATACTTGTTACGAACTCGTCTATTTTGACAACAATCCTTTCTAATTCTGGTTGAGGTGGTAATGGTATAAGAATTCCTTTTACTTTTGCAATGCTTACACCTCCGATGATTCCTGTTTTGTTTCCGTTAAACATATCTATGAATGTTGGCGATTGTAAATAGTAGTAGATATATCTATCTATTCCCACAAATGAAGAAAAAGAGCAAAGTTTATTACCAAAACATACATCTTGATTTAATATAGCAATTTTTCTACCGGCACTACCACCCTCTATACACATCAATATTGAATGTTTTGGAGCTATTCTAAATTCTTGTTCATATTTCCTCGGGATTGCAATTCCATTGTTATAAATAATTTTATTATCAAATCCAACATCCTTTGTTCCTATATAATAACGACCTACAACATTAGTATATTTTGCCTTTTTCTCAGTTTCGCTAATACTATTTCCTGTATATATATTAGCCACATAGGATAATCTTGTCCACACCCAGTTATTAGGTATTTCAAACGGAATTTCATCAGTTATATCAATAAGATTCTTTCCTATCTGCTCATAATACTTGTTATCATCACCTTTATAGATGATAGAGTCAACAACATCTTTCTTCTTCAACTTCCCCTCCTTGACAAGTCTTAGCTTCTCCTCTCTAATCTGTTGAAGAAGAACAGATGCCGGCTCATCATTAGGGTCTTGTGGAACAAGTTTACCTTGGATAGCCTCTTGGAGAATGGATTTCTTTATTAGAGGGAATAACGATGAGTTCAGATGCTCTAAATTACTCTGAAGTTTCTGATACCGAGTAACAATTGGTAACATAGACTCTACTTTTTCCACAATTCTCTTTTGTTCTTCTACAGGTGGAATAGGAACAAGATAATCAGATATAGTGGTTGTTCTAAGTTCTATTTGATTAGTACTACCTGTACATCTTTCTTCTATTCCTATTTGAATGTATGGAGAAAGTAAATAGTGGTATATGTATCTGTGGGAGACAAGTTTATTAGGACGTACAATTGTTACATGAGAGTCTGCTACAAACTTATCAAACTTATCAAACACAGAGTCATCTATATAACCAGTTCTACCAACTGTTCCACCACCTGTAGAATTGATTATTATATCACCTTTTTGAAGAAATTGCTCTTCCTTGTATTTTAAAATATAATGTGTATCAGAAAAAAGACATCTATCAATATACAGTTGGTCCCAATGATTACATTTTTGTGCTATAATAGGTAAAATCTTCTGATTACCATATTTAGGTGTTTTTCCTCGATGAAGATAGTTACAGATATCACCCAAACGTACAAAACACCAACTTTCAGGTATCTCAAACGGTATTTCTTCATCTATGCAAACCACCTTACCGTCGGCAAACTTCTCATAATAGGAATTGTCCTCACCTCGGTAAATGATAGATTCTTTCTTATCTTTCTTGATTTTCCCCTCCTTAATAAGTCTTGCCTTTTCTGCACGAATCTTTTCAAGCAGTACGGATGCAGGTTCATCATTAGGGTCTTGCGGTACAAGTTTTCCCTGTATCGCCCACTGAAGTATGCTATTTTTTAATTGTTTACCGTTCATCGTATTCCTATTAATTTAGAAGTCTTCGTCTTTCTTTTTCTCCTTCAGATAAAATTGATATAGCTTTTTCCCAATTTTATCTTTTTGGAATGTACGTTCATGATTCATAGGTGTCATAGACAAACGAATTTTTGCAACACCTTTATTCAATATTTCAAGTTGTTGTGGAGTAATTCTAAATTGTGCTGTTGAACTAATTTCTGTTACAGGAATTACGATATTACCACTAATGAGACCTGCCGATTGACTCCTATTTCCGATTACTATTCCTTTCAGTTCAAGATATTCGCCTGTAAATGTCTTAATCTTCATCGTAGGGTCATTAAGAAAAGTCATTCTGTCTGAGCTAACTGTCGCAACTATGGAGTACATTGTGTCCTGCTTCACCACACTATACTTCATATTGCAACCTTCGACTGCAAGCGCCTTATATGTATATCCGACAGTCTGTGCATTGGCCATAAGCCCCCAACACAAACAAATCATGAGTAGAATCTTCTTAATAATCTTCATTGTCATTCTTTTTTCTGTAATCTTCACCATTTATACCTAACTCTCCATTACTCATCGCATTAGCAATGTCAATTTTCAGTTCTTCATCATAATCGTTTCCAGACATGAATGCTGTCATTATTCTCAAGAGAAGGTCTTGATCAATATGCGAAGCGGCTACATGATAAACTATAGCTTCCAACTGGCGCATGAATTTGCAAGCTTCCCATGGATAACCATTTTTATGAAGGAAATATGCTCCTAAAGTTAAGGCTATGCGTTTGTTCCCATCATTGAAATAATGACCTGAGCAGAACTTGAAGACCAGATAAGAGAGTTTTTCCGCAAAGGTCGAATAGTACATGTCATTCTGCACAAAGTCCAATGTGGCAAGTATGCCACCCTCATCTCGAACCCCTGTAAATCCTCCATCGCTGGCATCTATCATCTTACGATAGACCACCAATGATTCTTCATAACTGATATATTGTATCTCGTTATTCATCCTCTGCCTGCTTTAAGCGTTTGAGCACATCTTTATTGCTCTCCAATATATGGTCGAAGTCAACAGACTGGTCTCCAATAAATCGTTCAAATTCTTCAGGAGTCACAGCTCTTAAATATTCGCCAATATTGCCATGATAGGCATCACGGAAACTGAAATCGCGCGAAGTCATTTTGGTTCTGGCGTCATTGAGATAAGGCTTCTGCATCGGATGTTCTGCCAGTTCTCCAACTATCCGTTCAACTTCCTCAATGGTAAGTTTCGCTTTACCGTTCTGTTTGCATTGTTCTTGTATCGCTGCGCCAACGCCATTCTCAAAAGACGAAATTACCAATAGAACCTCTGCATACAACGTATGTCGCACGTTATCTTTACTGTCAAGACGTAGTATCTCTCGGTATTCTTTCGCATTCTCCTTGAAAACTGCTTTGTAGATAAGATCTGTCACTTGGGCGTACTTGTATGTTTGGTGTCCTTGTACATATTGGCTGATTACCGATGTGAGATTCTTTCGATAATTTTCTTCTGTTATAGCTGCTGGAATATAATTAATATCCCGTCTGTTGATATACTTTGTCCCACCACCTGTTTTTTCATGTATTGTAGCAATGACCAAATCAAGAATCATACTACGCAATTTCTTTGCCCTTTCACTCTCTGTGAGCAGCATACCCATATTAAGGAATGCTCTGAAATTAAAGAGACCTAATTGGGTGGTTTTGCTCGCCTCATTAATAAGGTGAGCAAATTGTAACTTAAACTCTTTCAGTGATTTACCCTTACATAAAACATAGCCATTATGCTTTAGCTCATCACCATTAGAAGCAAGGTATCTATCAATGGTGGAAACATCTACACCATAAATTTCGGCAACCATTTTTTTTGTCAGCCAATATTCGCCTTCAAAGAGCATGAATGGTATATCAAGTTGCTCCTGTATTTTATTGATAGCAAAACGGTTATTGAGTACGTTTTGGCGTTCAATATTTGAAACTGTCAAGTCTTTCATTGTCCGTCAAACTAAAGTTACAAATCCTTATTTATTTCTATTCCTAATATCCGCTGTATCTCCGCCAGCGTCTTATCTATCTCATCGTCAAGCGCCTTACGCTTCTTGAAATAGTTAGCAAGGAGTTCGGCAGGGGGGAGTATCTCTTCTTCATCCTTAGGGAACTTGCATTGATCGAAGTTGAAATCCATTTCAGACAATTCTTTGGCAGTAAAGCAGCGAGCTTTCTCTCCCAATTCATCCGAAGCTATTTCCTTACGATCATTCCACCAATCACAGATAGGTTGGCAATGCTCCAATCTCATTGACTTTGTCTTGGAGAAATGCTTATACCCTTCTGGCATATCAAGACGATAGAACCATGTTTTATCGGTAGAGAAGCCTTCTTCAGCTCCCTCAGCTCGTTCATTATTGAAGAACAGGATATTTGTTGCGATACTGGTATAAGGTGCAAAGATGCTACCTGGCAAACGAATAATAGTGTGGAGATTAAAATCTCGAAGCATCTTTTGCTTGATAGCCAATTTTGCTCCATCCGTACCAAAGAGGAAACCATCAGGAACAATGACAGCTGCACGTCCATTAGCTTTCAGTCTATACATGATAAGTACCATGAATAGGTCTGCCGTCTCACTTGAACGAAATTCCATCGGGAAATTACTTTTAGAGGCAGCATCAGTACTTCCACCGTATGGCGGATTCATAGCTATCACGTTTACCTTGTCTTCTTCTTTGAAATCGGACATCTTTGTTCCCAGCGAATCACAATGGCGGATATTCGGCGATTCTACGTCGTGCAAAAGAAGATTAGTAATAGAGAGAAGGTAAGGTAGAGGTTTCCACTCCTGTCCAATAACAGCCTTTTGAAAGAGTCTCCCATCATCGGTAGTTTTCACTTGTTTCTGTAAGTAATTCAAAGCAGAAGTAAGGAATCCTCCAGTTCCCGATGTGAAATCGCCTACGGTTTCACCAAGAACAGGAGAAAGCTGCTGAATGATAAAATCAGTCAATGCACGAGGAGTATAGAACTCTCCAGCATTACCTGCCGATTGGAGGTCTTTAAGTATACCTTCATAGATGTCACCAAACATGTGTCGATCGGTTGCATCGTCAAACTCTATCTCGTTGATGACATTGATAACCTGACGCAGCAGGATACCATTCTTCATATATTGGTTCAAATCCTCAAACACCTCTTTCACAATAGCTTTGCTACGAGGAGTTTCACGTGTCACCTCAATCCCTTTTAAGGTAGGGAATAGTTTATCGTTGATAAAAGAAAGCAAAGCATCACCTGTCATTGCATCACCATCTTTCTCATCTATCGCCCAATTTCTCCAACGCAACTCTTCAGGAATTATGGATTCAAAGGTTGTGCGTTCCTTGCTGGCCTTATATTCCCATGTCTCCTCTTGAGTGTCATACACCTTTAGGAAAAACATCCATGTCATCTGCTCAATACGCTGTGCATCACCATTAATACCCGCATCTTGGCGCATGATATTTTGCAGACGTTTTACTATATTATTTACTGCCATTTTTATGCTGTCTTATATATTTCGTTTTCAAGCTCTTTCAATGCCTGTTCATATTTATCTATCCCACCAAATAGTTTCACTATCTTTTGTGGTTTACCTATCTTATTGAATGGATCAGTATCAAGAATATCGGAGTCTTCAAGATTCAAAATACCATAATCTGCATATTTATCGAGAAGAGCTTCTAACACCTCTCACGCCTTACCTTCATATTTGGCAAAGTAATTCCGCTTCTTGACATTATTTGCCCTTTCACGTCTTGCCATTGGTGGTTGGTCGTATGCCACATGACATATCACATCGAAGATGTCTGCATGCGCCAATGCTGGATTCTTTTCTCTAACAGCATCAACAAGAACACTATAGTCTTTCAGTTCATCTACGATTACTTTCTTCCGCTCCGCTTCTGTCCAGTTCTTTACAAAATCATTTAAGGTAGCATAACGCTTTCGAATCTGTTTACGCGTATAGTCTGTAACACTTTCTGTACGCATAGTTCTACCATCTTCACCAAGAACAGTCACAATTTCCGTAGTAATAGCTATTTGTTCACCCTCAACAAGATACTTAACATGTTGGGGTTCAGAGATAATAGTTGGTGATTTGTCAGGTATGGTATAAATCTTCGAACCTCTTCCTTGTGGCGGCTCGGGGTCACCATCAAATTTCGGGTCTTTGAATTTAGCAGTGGCATTGCGGAAATCCAATATTTCCAAATGCCATTTCCCCTTATCAGTTCTTAGACGTGTACCACGTCCTATGATTTGTTTGAACTCCGTCATAGACCCAATTTCCTTGTCAATTACAATAAGTCCACAGGTCTTGCAGTCTACACCAGTAGCAAGTAGTTCAGATGTTGTAACGATTGTCGGATAAGCCTGGTCTACATCAATAAAGTTGTCTAACTGCTTCTTTCCCACATTGTCATCACCGGTTATACGCATAACGTAACGTGAATCTCTGGCACAAAGGTCTGCATTAAGATTGACCAACAGACTTCTCATTGCTTCTGCCTCTTCTATATCTGTACAGAACACAATAGTCTTAGTCATTCTGCCTATCTGTTTCAACATCTTTGTAATACGCTTGGCAACTATCTCCCTTCGCTTGGTGAAAGCAATGTCCCTACCTATATCCTTACGCTCATACAAACGTTGCACAATATCCCTGCCCAGCAAGTCTTTCTCATCTTCATTCGGTTTGAAACCTTGTAGATCTATGCTAATATAGGAATTCGTTACTCGATAAGGAGCAAGGAAACCATCCTGTATTCCTTGTAACAGTGAATAGGTAAACACTGGTTCGCCGAAGTAATCGAGATTATTGGCTCCATTCTCAGCCTTTGGCGTAGCAGTCATACCGATTTGAGTTGCAGTACTGAAATACTCAAGTACTTTGCGCCATGCACTATCATCTTTCGCACTACCACGGTGGCACTCGTCAACAATGATAAGATCAAAGAATGTAGGCTGAACTTGTTTAAAAGGGTCTTCCACTCCTTCTTCATTAGAAACCAATTGATGATATAAAGCCATATGAACTTCATAGGCAGAGTCAATGGCTGCACCTTGTATTTTAGTCATAACCTTTTTAAAAGGTTTGAAGTCCTGTACCATCGTTTGGTCTATCAGAATATTACGATCTGCAAGGTATAATATTTTTTTCTTTGTGCCAGAAGCTTTCAAACGATGAATGATTTGAAAGGCAGTGATAGTCTTGCCTGTACCCGTAGCCATAACAATCAGCACCCTATCTCTACCTTTGGCAATGGCTTCAACAGTACGCTCTACTGCTATACGTTGATAATATCGAGGCTCATAGGTATATGGATCAGAATAGAACGGTTGCTCTATAATTTTCAAAGTCTCGTTGTTCAACAGTTTAGCATTGATAAACCGTTGATACAAAGAGTCAGACGTTGGAAACTGTTCCAACGAAAGTTCAGTCTCTTTCCCAGTCAGAAAATCATGCTCTAAGAATCCATCTCCATTAGAACTGTATGCAAAAGGAATATCAAGAATCTGAGCATATTCCATTGCCTGCTGCATTCCTCCTCCAAGTGGTTTACTATTATCTTTAGCTTCTATAATAGCGATAGGCTTATTAGCAGCATGAAACAAGAGATAGTCAGCCTTCTTACCTGTTTGACGTGCATGCACCTTACCTTGGAAAATAACCCTACCATCAGTAAAGTAATATTCCATTCGGATATGTTCATTCTTCCATCCCGCATTATTAATTGCAGGTGTGATGAAACGCAACTTTATATCTTCTTCTGTCAAATCCTTTTTACTCATTGTTCTTGATTGTTTTAATCTTTACATAATTTTTTATTATGAGAAGTTCTGCTAATAGAGATAATTCTTGCATACTGGACACAATATTGCCGTTGGGCAACCATGCGTAAGGAGTCTTATCTCAGCCTTCTGTTCGTCTGTAGATTCTGGTAGGTTTCTAAGAGAAGGCTGCCCCTTATCAGAACAACATCTTGATATCGTTTTCTCAGCTTTTCCGAGTCTGAGTGAAAGCCACTTTTTTGTCTTGTGGTTCTCTACCTTGCACGCTTTTTAATACTTTGTATTAATGCTATACGATGATTTTCAAAATGAAAACAGCCATTATAACTGCAAAGATAGTGCTTTTAGACAGAATGACATAATTATTTTAAGACAGAATGACATAAAGACAAGAAAAGACAAAGTAAAGACATGATAACAGGGGAACGAAAGACAGAACGACAAAAAAGACAGAAAAACAAATAACATAGAAAAGCCCCTCTCGTAAGGAAAGAATAACCTCTCTATGCGATAACAATTTATACATCGCCAAATAGCATATCCTTTGGCTTCTCCTCTTCCAACAACTCTGTAAGTGTCTCGAAGTATGGGTCTTTAGCATATGGTGTCTTACTTTGTTTCACTTTGAACGTACTGCCGTCTGGTTTATGAACATATATTATAGGCTCGGTGCTCTCCAAGTCAAAGGCAAGGTAGAACTCACGCTGTGCGTCAAAGCCTTTGGCTTGCAGTTGCGTACCCGACACGATGCGTGGACCGTTAGAAGACAACTTGTAAAGTTCCTGACTCTGCTTGTTATGGAGCAACACATAGTGGCAATGCTCAAAACCTGCTGTCAGGCGGAGCGAGCCTTGATCCATGCCAGCACGGACATAGTAGAGTTTGTTCTTCTTGATGGATTCAAGTTGTCCACTCTTGTAGTAACCCACAAGCACAAGGTCGCTATCGTCGGGAACAATGGTGTAGGTCAACCCCTTTTGCGGTATGCTGTCCTTGATTTGCT
>ERZ773197.1667-NODE-1667-length-14958-cov-9.169563_pt1 | contig 14958 bp, 14 predicted proteins | sample MGYA00580999_ERZ773197 | MGnify/ENA primary metagenome ERZ773197 (study PRJEB29015, sample SAMEA2738166) | human oral metagenome | biome: human oral; feature: human-associated habitat; material: saliva | place: China | collected 2185 ...
CCTTTAAGGCTTTATTCTTAATACAATATCTAAATCTCCAATAGTTAATAGCTGATCTAATCTTCCATTTCAAAGAAATATTATAATCCAACATCTCTGCATAGGTCATTGTAGAGGCGATAGGGCTATTCATCCTTATTCTTACAATTTTACTTGTAAGTCCACCATCCAAATAATCTCTGTAATAGACAATCTTATTAAAACAGAACAACTTATACTTATTAGCGATTCTATTCCAAACTAAAGATTCTGGGCAAAACTTCTCATTTTCTATTTCAGGAAAGGGGAACTCTCTCATGACAGAGGTTTTATAAACCTCTAATAAATCACCAGTAACATTACCTTTTTCTGCATAACGAAACAGCAATGCACTTTCATACATCGGTTCTTTTGGGAAACCTGAACCTATTAATTGCCCATCATGATGCGCCATCAATCCACAAACCCCAGCACAGTCCTTATAACCTTTACACTGCTCATAATACAGTGCAATTGTAACTAAGGAGTCTGCTGGTAATGTATCATCACTATCGAGTATTAAGAAGAGTTCTCCTTTAGCCTCTTCTACCCCACGATTAATTGCTGTATGCTTTCCACCATTCTCTTTCCATATATAGGATATTGGAAATGTATGTATAGAATCACTAATAAAAGTATTTACTATCTGTTCTGCATTATCTGTACTCCCATCATCAACAATCACCCACTCAAAAGAGTGGTAATTCTGTTTTAGAAGACTCTTATACAAACCTTCTAACAAAGGAGTTCTATTATAGAGTGGAGTAAAGACTGTAATATGAATCATTAAACACAGTTATTGGAAATTACTTTATAAGGCAATATCAAATGCAGGTCTATAAAATTTATCATCTACGTAATTTAAATCGTATTCATACTTATTAAAGATTTTTCCATCACCCGCTGGCGTACCATTAGTAAGAAATGTCGTATACGGAACATTCAATGATTCCCATGCTATTGAAATTCGAATAAAGAGGAGAGAAAATACAACTAAAACTATTGAGGTTAAAGGAAGAGATCTTTGATTTTTACTCACGAGATATGGGATTATATAAAAAACTCCGATGTAAAATGGCCATGCAAAACGACCTCCCTGGCCAAATCTCATAAAGAAAAGCAAAATAAAACACAACACTATTGTCATATTTAAAAACGTCAAGGTACGTTTATTCGTATCTATTTTATTATAATTCTTAAAAATCAACCATATAAAGAATAGGACCTCTAAAACATACTCTATACGAAATCCTTGCTCCTGCAGCTCATAAGCATTTACTTCTCCAGTATTTTTTTCTGTAAGACTACCAGCATTTGCCAATATAATATTAGGTAATGGAGTCATGCCTACTATAAAACACAAAATGAGCCAAATTATTATAGTCTTCTTAGAATAGCGCTTAATAGGTATAAAATACATTACAAGAGCTATTAATATTGAGGTATGAAAAGAAGCTGCTAAAACAACGAAAAAAGCATATTTCCAAAACTTTCTTTCCCAAATATACTGAACACCCTGCCAAAGTATTGCTATTGCAAATACAGCTCTTAAATAAGTCATTGTGAAATAGAACAACATACCCATAAATACAATTACAGCTAAAGGGTAATCTAACATATATTTTCTCATAACCCTGAAGAAAAGTAGATAGATAGTCAAGGTTGTTACTAAAATAAAAATATAACGATTTGGCGTAAAAATTGATATAATGAGCTGCCATATAAAATACCCAAATTCCTTTCCACTCACTAAATAAAATAATCGAGAAATATCTCTTTTTCCTCTCATTTCATCAGCTATAGTGTCAAAAACTTCTCCGTAAATATATCTGTCATACCCACCTATCATATCTCCCAATCCCACAAATAATGCAATAGTGAGCATGAAACAGAAAAATAAAGAAACAGAAGGAACTCTTTTATCCCTTTGAATAAAATAAAATATGAAAGATATTATTAGAACGAAATAATAGATTACCATTTTAATAAGTTTTAAGTTTACAGATCTTGACCAGATTCCTTATTCGTATAGGTGTACCCTAATTTTGAAATAATGAAAACAATTTGCCTGCAACAATAGAATTATTGTGCTGACTTAATATAGCCTTTCTACCTCGCTCAGCCATAGCCTCATAGGCAGAAGATTTTAAACAAATCTCCTTTAGCAAGTCAACAATATCTTCTACTTGATTATATTGCAAACAAGAATCATTATGTTCTACAGCTATATTTTCCAGTGCATACCGTGACCCTATTACCAACAAACCATTTGCGATTGCATCTAAGACTTTTCCCTTAGTTCCAGTACCTATGCATATCGTGGTTATCTGAATATCATGTTTACATACTTCTTCTATATAATCTGGAGCAAATTGTATATGACAAATTTCAAATCCGACACTCTTAAGTCTTTCTACATGATGCTCCCACCCCTTACCCAAAAAAGTGTATACATATTTTTCTTTTAGTTCTGAGAGATCTTTAGATTTCATCAGACAATCTATCAGCATATCAGCATCCTGCTGCATATACAAGTTATACTGCCCTGCAAATAAAACCTTTATTTTTGGAGAACTAAAGGAAATAACCTTAGCAGGTTTTGCAACTTGATAATGAGGGTGACGAAGAAAATGAGCTTGAATTCCAGGACAAATCTCCTTAAGGAAATCAACATCTTCCTCACCTACCAAATGATAGTGAATATTTGAAGATGTATCAAACTTTTTCTCCATATTCAGATACTTAGGATACATAATTGCAGATCTCCAAAATCTTATTCTGTTTCTTATTGCAAATCGCTTACCAAGCATCCTATAATAATAGAGAGATTCACAGTCAGGTAATGTATGTACTCGTTTAAAATCCTTTAATTGACAACTGACACGAGATAACTCCTCTCCATAAATCCATATAGCATCAGGATTATCATTAATGATAGTATCTAATTGTAAAAAACTTAAGCTAATATAATTACCAATAGGATAATTCAATAATATTCTAAACGCCAATAGAAATCTAAGGAAAAAATTATACCACCACGGTACTGGCAATAAACGAATCTTTATATTAAGTTCCTTTGCTACAGAATCTATCTGTTCATCAGAAAGCCTATTTAAATTATACGAATAAAGAATAACATCTATACTTTTATCTCTACCATCAAGTAAATGATAGGGTAAAGCACTCGTTCCACGAAAATTTTCTTTGTAAGGAGTCATTACCGAAATAGCGATTATCTTCATATTATTATATTACGTGTTTGAAATCCTAATTTTATTAATTCAATTTATAATCGTAATCAAACGGAAGATTGTTATTTTCTTATAACACATTATAATATTATAACTTAGATTTGAAAAACAAGAACATCCTATACAATATATTCACAAAAAGATATAGGGATTTAAAATTCAAGAAAAAAATTATACAATTAGTTTTTTTCGACATAGTCCATCCTTTAACTGGATATAAACTATTCTTTTGACAGTAAAATAAATAATCTTTTATATCAGAGATTGTAAAATTTCTTTTTGTCGTTAAAAATGAAAATAACAAAGAACATAATAAAGAATTACTTCTCCTTTTATAATAATTTCGCAGTCTTAAAGAATAAGGGCCCCGAGAAAGACAACATAAACTATAGGCAATATAGAAATCACTATCAATCCCACGCTTTACTTTTTTATAGTCATCACTTCTGTCAGTCGAATTTGGATTATAACAATATACATATCCACAAGTATGTATATATACTATATTTTGTGCTAAAGCGTATACACGGTATAAGAAATCTACATCCTCATGTACAATACTCGTTTCAAAAAAGAAATTATGTTTTTTCAAAAATGAATTCGAAAACAATTTATCGCAAGAGGAGCCTGGGTTAAAACCACCCAACAATATTTGCTCGCCCGTATATAATTTATTCTCCAAAAGTTTTTTTTGAGTTACAAATGAGGTCCCATCACTTGAATATACCAACATTTCAAATTCAAGAATATCCACATTCTTTGTACATGCTATATTTAAAATGTTTGATAAGAAGTTTTCTTTAGGTACATAATCATCAGAGTCTATAAAAAAAATATATTTTCCTGTAGCTATACTAAGTCCATAATTTCTAGCAGCTCCTTGTCCTTTATTTGATTGACTATAAATCTTCACAAAGTCATATCGTATTGCGTATTGTTTGCATATTTTTAATGAAGAATCTGTAGAACCATCATCCACGATAATAATTTCATAATTATATTTAACTAAATCCTGAGCTAAAATGGAGTCAAGGCATCTGCTAATATAACTCTCTGCATTATACATTGGTACAATTATTGATAATTGTAGTATTTTACTTGTTTCTATCATAAAATTTGACATATCTACCTCCCTATGTAATTATGATATTCATTTATTTTTTACTTTATGAGAAAATATTTTACGTAACAAAATAATTAATCTAGACAAGTAATAACACCTTAAAGATAACATTACACAAAAATCTAAATTTTCATTATTTAATAAGTCTTGAAAATCCTTCTTGTAAACATTAGCAGAAACTATACCATAATATAATGTTAAATAAGCCATCCACGGCATTTCATACTGTACGAAAACTTTCCAATAAGGAGTACCAAATAGTAGTTCTCTAAAACTAGTAAATGCATTATATGCATTCACCCCCGCAACTTTATTTGCATTTGATGTAATACTCCCGACATTTTCTCCTCGTATATAATGATAATAAGCACTATCACTATAGGAGAAAGTTATTGGGGAGAGTGCTAACTTTACGTTCACCCAAGTATCTTCGCATAAGTTCGTTTGGGGGAAATGTATTTTTAATCGATTCCATGTACTATTTTTCACCAACTTATTCCAACAAAATCCATTTAACGTTCCACTTATATAGGACGTTAATATTTCAATATGATTCAAACTTGGAGGCTTCTGCCTGACTAACTTGCAATTCCCTTGACGTTCTTCATAATAATTACAGATAACAACATCAGAATTATCTTGAAGTGCAACTTTATAAAGCTCTTCCAACATAGTTGGCTCAACCCAATCGTCAGGATCCACGTGAATCAAATACTCTCCAATTGCCTTCTTCACTCCAAATTCTCGAGTACATGCAACGCCTTCATTTCGTTTATGAAAAACGAGAAAACGACGATCCTGTTTTGCAAACTGTTCACAAATATTTCCTGATAAATCTGTACTACCATCATCAACTAAAATAATTTCTATATCTTGCAAGGTCTGATTTGCTAAAGAATTCAAACATCTTTCAAGGAACAAGTCAACATTATAAATCGCAACAATAACTGAAACTTTAGGCATATCTGAATAATTTTATTAGAAAATTATAGAAACTTATTGCAATAACCCTCATCGACAATTGAAATTTTCTTTTATAAATTATCCATTTCAAAATATGCCACTTATTAGAACACAAATCAGAATCAATATCAACTAAAATACTATTCTCAATAAATATGTCCAACTTCCGTTTTAGAAGAATATGTCTTTTTTTATCTTCTGCTTTCTGAGGAACGTATGAAAAAAAATCATTATACCATTCTCGAATAATAGGCCATAACAGAATCTTTTCATTAGTAATAGTTGTGTTCGAAGAAATCTCATGCGTATTTTTTCTAAATTGAAAACCGCAAACATTTGTATTCGCTATACCTTTCTTTTCAGCCATTATATATGCCGAAATTCTGTCAGAATGCCAAGCATAAGGCAAATTATAAAAACCACCTTTCTTTTTTAGGCTATCAGCCTTGAAAAGAAAATCTCCAATAAAAGTCAAACGCCCTTCAAACCAAACACTCCACATAAATGAATATACCGATTCATATATTGGAGCTTCCGGTTGAACCCCTATAACACTACTAGTTTCGTCTATTATTTCCGTACGAGTATGATAGATATCTAAATTGGGATACTTTTCTAATAAATCTATATACCCTTGAAGACAATTAGGTAATAAACAATCATCATCTCCCATATTTATAATATAATCACCTGTAACGTATTGTAGGCAATCATTCCAATTATCAACTAAATGCTTAGCTCCCAAACCATTCTCACGCTTATAATAAAAAATTCTCGAATCAGAATATAAGTTAATGACAGCATCTATATCATGTGGAGAACCATCATTAACGATAATTAATTCAAAGTTTTTATAAGTTTGTGCTAAAATGCTATCAATACACTCTTGAAGAAAAAAAACTTTATATGTTGGTAAAATAATACTAAATAATACACAATTTGAACTACGTAGATTAGCTTTCATAACTTTATATATTGGTAAAATAAGATAAAAGAATAAACAGTATGTCCTTAAATATTTATTACCACAAGATTAAATTTCTATCCGAATCTCTTCTCTAGTAAATTCAAAAAGGACATAACTGCTTGTTCATTAGACTCTCTAAAATCTAATAATTTTAGGAGCTTTTCTCGTGTTTTACAAGCATAATTTATCTCCTCTGGTGTATTTCCATATGCTACCCCAAACCCATATTCTAAGTCTTCCTGGCTCCAATAGTCTTCTTTCTTCTTTCCGGGTTCTAATACTATGACTGATATACAACCACAAACAGAAGCTATCGTACTATAAAATGTTTGCAAATCATATGAATAACAATACCTACATTGATTGAAAATCCGTACCTTCTCTTCTTCAGAAAAGTCATCAATGATTGGACCATCAAGCTCTTTTGGAATATCATTGCGTTCTCTCCCTTTTCTTACAATATAACAATTACCCTTACGCTCACCATAGTTATACTGTCTATACATTTTTTTATCAAACCATGATAATTGTACCTCATATCCTTCTGGATTTAGTTTATAATCATTGAAAACTTGACGATACGTCATAAAAAAATCATTCTCACCATAAGCTGTAGAATCATCAGGAAATGGATTGTAATATAGTAACCATCTTACTATATTACGTGCAAAAAGAAAATTTCCATAAACTTTTTCGGGATATATAACTATTGTCAACTTTCTATTAAAAAAAGGAAGAAGTTGTTTTTTTGTTCCATCTACAGGTTCATATAAAAAAGCCTTATATGCTTTATGATGAGGGTTGTTTGGATTTGATATAATCTTACATAATATAGGATAAAAGATATACCTCAATGCATCTAAAATATTTGTCAGCCAAAACCTAAACATGTTTGTATTACACTGAGGTTCCTTGTCTATGTAAAATAGTCTCGCATCAATGCTCTTTTCACGGAGTAATTTACAAAGTGTAGCCAAAACTAGAGTTCCCCCCGAGTAAACTCGAGGACAAACTATAACGATTTTCTTATTGAACATGTTACTTCCTTCGTATAATATTGATAATATACATCAAATCTCCTCTAGCAAATAAATATGCCATAAAAAAATAAATAATCCCTCCAATACTACTTCCAAATAGTAATTTTAACAATTCACTTGACATAAAAAAAACTGACATATAGCTCCCCAGACCAGCAATAAAAGAAATAAACAATAGAGGAACTAAATCTCGGATTTGAGTCCAATAGCCTACATCTATTAATTTCCCAGTATAATAAGTATTAAGAAAAAAACTTATTAAAGATAAAGCTATCAAGCCCCAACACATGGCAATAACTCCAAAAGGAATGGTTATACATATTATTACGACCCCTATTATCTTCTTAAAAATCTCTAAACGAAGAAATAAATCAGAGCGTCCTTTTACTTCTAATAGATTTAAATTAATTGCATGGACAGGATACCACATTAAAGCAAAGCAAATAAGTTGTAAATAAGGAATGCACCCATCCCATTTATCTGTTAAAACAACTTTTATTAGTGGAGCAGCCATAGCAGCCATAACCACCATAAGTGGAAAAGTAATAAAAGCAGATAGACGTATAAGACGACGATAATTCGATGATATTCTTTGTTCTTCCCCCTGCATTTCAGATAGAACAGGAAAAGTTACCCGTTGCAATACACTAGTAATATTTGAGGATGGAAGCTGAGCCCATCCTAAAGCTCTAGAATAGTTACCCAACTGATTAGAGGAGTAAAATTTACCAATCACTATTGGATAAATATTTTCATATATAGTACCAATTAGATATGAGAGAAGTAGTTTTGAGCCATATCCAAACAAATAATAGAATGATGTCCACGAAAATTTCTGCTTAGGGAACCATCCTGAAAAAATCCAAAGTAAAATCATTCTAAGAAACGTAGAAAAAACTCCTTGCCAAACTAGTGCCCAAACTCCATATTCCAAATTAGCCAATATAACTCCCAGAATCCCTGAAAGGATAGAACATATTAATGAAACATTAGCAATAGACTTAAAATCAATTTTAAAAATAAACTGTGTTCCTTGCACAATACACAAAGAATTAAATATTATATTTAAGCCTAAAATTCTGACAATAGGAATCAAAATTGGTTGGCTATAGAAACTAGCAATAAATGGAGAGAAGAAAAAGAGAAGAAGATAACAAACTCCACCCACCACTATATTAAAGTAGAAACAGGTACTCATATCTGTCTCTGTTCTATCCTTTTTTCTTACAAGAGCAGAGCCAAACCCACTATCTACAAAACTCTGAGCAACAGCAAAGAAAATTGTGACCATAGCTATTATACCATAATCACTTGGGGATAAAAGACGTGCAAGAATAATAGAAAAGACAAATTGTACTCCTTGATTAGAGAACCGTTCTACACTGCTCCATAATAATCCTTTAGTTGTTTTTTGCTTAAGTGTCTGATCTGACATGATTTAATAAGTTTTTTTCCTATTAATAATCTTGAAATTTAAAAGAAGGACTAAAGGTTTAGCATTAAATTCTATAGCTTTGAATTTCCCTCTAATATATTAACATAGACAACCTTCCTATCCGTTTACATTCTTTTCAGATGGTTAAATATTATTTATAATCATCTTCTAAAGACTTCTATAATCGCCAATCTAACAAAAACTCTATTTGATCTACATCAAACACTGGTATATGATGAACCTGTCGTACTTCCTCACGCTCTTTAAAAGCATTATCAATAAATATTGAATCTAAATGATGAATATACTGGGACTTAGATTCATTCAAATGCTTCAAGATAATCAACAAGCCGTTCTCTTTGTTTTCTATTATATTCATTTGGACTATCAAGAATAAAAGGCACATAAGGTTCCAAGGACTTCTCCATCCCTCGAATAAGCACTTTCTTACCTTTGTTTGTAGGAATGACTATAACTTGCCACCCCAGTTGTTCCATATAGCGAACCTTATTAGCATAATAAATAAACCCCCAGCAACTACATCTGTAAATCCACAGATTATAATATAAGTTTTCATTAAACAGAATATATTAGAAAAATTTCCTTAATAAAAACACATAGTAACATAATCAATATTCATTACCTATCTAAGACTAACAATTCTTTCCTTTTTATTCATCATCTATTTTGATCAAGGTTACACTATTTTATATTTCATTAATAATTTATCACCTCTTTCCTCTTCTATAACAAAACCAATCTTCCTATAAAAATTAAAAGCTGTATTACTTTTTGAAACTTCTAATCTTATATATTGAAAGTTTTTCTTTCTTTTGAGTCCCTCTATTAAACTTTTACCAATCCCATACCCATAAAATTTACGATCAACGCATATATATGGGATATATACTTGAGATAGAATAGTATTATAATATACAAACATCATAGCAATTATCGTTTGATTATGCTCAACATAATAAATAGAGGCTTTAGATTTTATTTTATTTATATACAAAACTAAATCTTCAACTTGTTTTTCAAAATGTGGAACAAAATAACAAGAATGGTCTTTTACAAAACCATACACTTCATCATAAGAAAGAACATCATTCTTAATACTAAACAATTTCATCGTTGGCAAGTATTGATTTTATATTTCCATTCCAAACAATCTATAAAGCTTTTCATTTCATTTCTTGAATTGAATTTCAAAATAAGTGTACCTATTGTTGTATTAGCTCCAGTAAATCCTTGTACCTTATCTCCTGCTTTTACCCAGATATCTTTCTCTATAAGAAAACGTTCTTCTACCGTTTTATCTATCTCTATACTCTGAAAAACACCGTCTCTTTCAGAATGTAAGATGATTTCTGCCCAATATCCATCATAAATTGGTTGATGAATCTCGTCTATAGGGTCTCCAACGGCAGCACGAACGCAGTTATCTATGAGGTCTTGACCTGAGATATATTTCATCATCTCTGATAGTCTGTTGCCTCCACCTCGAGGAGCGAGCTCCATTATATATGGCTTGCCATTCTTACATAGACGTGTTTCAATATTATAAACTCCTGTTTTAACATTAAGCAATGACATCAAACGCTGTAATTCACTTCTCAGTTCCTCTTGTGCTGATTGTGGCATTGTTGAAGGCCAAGAAAAAGCTGCTGGAGTATAAGGATTAATAGCCTTAGAATCAAAAAGTTGATCATTAAACGAACAGAAAACAAGTTCTCCATCAACAGTGAAACTATCACAATCCGAAGAATTACCTTCTTTCTCTAAGAAATCTTCAATAATAAAATGTCCATTATGACTTTCACTCAGAGCATAATCAATAGCTGAGGAGAGTTGTCCTAATTCATCGACACGCATAACTCCCTTGCTTCCTGCAGAATCAACAGGTTTGACAATAACAGGCCAGTTATAATATGCTATATCACCAAGAGCTTCTTCTTTTGAAGAATAACCCTTTGCATTGGGTACATTAAAATTATTATCTTTCAAGAACTGACGAAAGCGTGATTTATCTTGTAAAATACAAGCAGCATCATAAGAACATTGGAAACTAAGTCCCATCTTTTCAGCTACATACGCAGCTGTTACTACACCAGGGTCTACGCCAAAAGATAATATTCCATCTATATTAAGTTCCTGTGCTAATTGCAACACTGCATCTTTGTCAAGAATGCTGACATTATGAAACTCGTCTGAGTATTGATGAGCAATATTCTCAGGAACATAGTCCACCGTAATGACATAGTAACCATGACGATGTGCAGCTTCTATAACAGGTAGGAGATAACGAATACCTCCTAAAAGCATCAGTTTTTTCATCTTAACGTATTATACAGTCAATAATTCTATTAATTTCTTCTTCTCTCAGTGCATGATGCATAGGCAGACATATCACTGTATCTGCCATCATGTGCGCATTAGGCAGATTCTCTGAACGAGAACTCTCTAAACCACGATAAGTAGAAAATTCACTGATGAGTGGGTAGAAATAACGACGCCCCCATACACCTTGATCCTTCATCTTCATGTAAAGTTCATCACGCGTCATACCATACTTCTTAGCATCTACAAAGATTGGGAAGTAACTATAGTTATGGCGAACACCAGGCATATCATCCCAAAACGAAATACCATCTACATTCCGTAAAGCGTTACGATAAGCTACAGCCACCTTCTGTCTCGCAGTAATAGCAGCATCAACTTGCTTTAGATTTAATAAACCGTAAGCTGAACGAATTTCATCCATCTTACTATTAATACCAGGTCCAACGACCTCCACTTCATTGGCAAAACCAAAGTTCTTCAAATAATCTATGCGCTGCTTGGTCTTTTCATCATGCATCACCATTGCACCACCTTCTATTGTATTAAACACCTTTGTGGCATGAAAACTCAGCGTACTCATGTCACCAGCATTCAATAGACTTTCCCCATTCACTTCAACACCAAAGGCGTGTGCAGCGTCATATATCACTTTCAAACCATATTTATCTGCTATTGCTTGAATAGCTTCTGTATCACATGGTTTACCATACACATGAACAGGAAGGATAGCTGTTGTACGTGGTGTTATTGCTGCCTCTATCTTTTCAGGATCCATATTGCCTGTAGCTGGATCTATATCCACGAATACAGGTTTAATTCCATTCCACCATAGAGCATGAGTTGTTGCTACAAAGCTATAAGGTGTCGTTATAACTTCGCCTGTAATACGCAAAGCCTGGAGAGCAGTTAGCAACGGTAAAGTTCCATTCGTGAACAAGCTAACGTATGGAACTTTCAGGTATTCAGCTAAAGCAGCTTCTAATTTCTGATGAAACTGTCCATTATTTGTTATCCACTTACTTTCCCAGATTTCTTTAAGAGATTCTGTAAACTCATCAAGATTTGGTAACAATGGTGATGTTACTGTTATAATATCTTTATTCATAGTTCTGCAATCTATTATGACAGGTGATATATAATTTACTGGTTTGAATATACTTAACGACTAAATCAAGATATAATCGTTCTAAGAAACGTTGTCGACAAAAGTCTATAATCGTACATGCTATAAAAACAATAATAGGAACACATAAAGCATGTATATATATCATATTGCTATGAAATACTCCCACATTATTACAAGTATCTTTCCACAGCCATTGTCTCATCGCATCTGAATTGGCATGAATCAGTAAGACACCAAAAGTACATGAAGCTATCGTATTAATCCATTTACTCTGTCGAATATGAATATTCTTGAAGAACATAAAAGTTGAGACACTGACCAAAAATGCCAATAACTTATTAGAATCACTGACAAAAAACATCAACAGCTCCCAGTCAACCCCTACACCCGAACGAACCCCTCTGAAAAGCATTATAAAGACGCTTAAAACCGAGATAAATATCAACGCAAGAGATACCCCCCCCCAGAGCTTTTTCTCCTCACCACGCCAAATCCCATAAAGTCTAATATATGCTGCGACAACATATAATACGCAAAACCATGTGACATAATTAAATGTTACACCTATCCATGGAATTGTTCCTAATATGGTATAAACCCCTAAAGAAAGAATGACAAGCAGAACATGCTGGCTCTTAGAGATATTATTCAACAGAATGTTGAGAAATGGTATAAACAAATAGAAGAGGAGGAAACAACTTGTGAAAGATGTACCCACACTTGAAATTGGATTTACTATCTGAAGTAAACTACTGAATGACAAAGGTATGTATCCCGTATATAAAAATATACAACCAAACAATATATTATACAATTCAACTTGCAATAACAGCTTAACAAATTTATACAGCGATATTTTAGATTTACACATGAAATAGCCAGTAATTAATACAAAGCAATCAATTCCTGTCTTTCCCCACATCCCGAACAAATATAAAAATATACTCTCTGGTGCTAAAGGGGTTTTAAACATCTCATCCAATAAACCAGAATTTACAACATAGTGATGCATTACAATCAATAACATCACAATGATACGATATAATTCTATATTAGAATTTCTTTCTTTCTTTTCTATCATACGATATGAATTGTATAATTATAAAGTAATATTAAAGATTTAATATTATATCCTTAAAGGTATTATCGAAGCTCTCGGACATGTTTTCCGAAGCCTCCGGACAACATGTCCGGAGTAGCTGGAACGATTGTCCGGGGATGTCGGAAAGATTGTCCGGAGCTGCCAGACAAAACTATAAGAGCATTTTTATCATGCTTAAATGAATAGAACATTAAATTAAGGCAGAGTCAATACCTACTCATAAAAGACTATTGACTTGAATGTCCGTTCGTATTTAGGTTCGTTATAGCCATACTCCATAAATAACGCTTTCACATCGTCCGCCATTGACTGCGTATAAAGGTAACCCCTTTCGGCATTGCCATAACGATAGAAATTACTACGTCCTCGGAAATATGAATAGACTTCATTGCGGAGAGAGGGTAAGTCCTTGCGTCTTACCTCATCAAAGAAATGAGTGAAACCAGCATAACAAGTAACAAGTCTCTTTGCATGAAACATTCTGCAACGACCATTGATAAGGTTTTCGGGCATTAGTGCCGAAGGAAAGATTGCATCTCCCCATGTATTGGAAGCTGGCTGTAACTTGAAATATAAATGATGAAGACAATCTTCTCTCACTGCACAATTCTCCAGAAAGCAAGCTTCATAACGCTTTGGAAAAGTATCTAAGATCAAAAAATCTTTTATATCCATTGGTTAAACATAATATTAAGATAATCTTGGTTAGACAGGAAAAGAGAAACAAGGATACGGAAAGTAACCAATTGAGACAAGCTGCTATCGTCTATCGACCCACTGATTACTCAGCATCTAATACGTAATTTAAGATAAAAGTGGTAAAATCATCTCCTCCCTACAAACAATAATTCGTCTGCAGGCTGACAACTATCTCGGTTCCTCCGCATAAGAACGAAAACGCAAAACATAAAGACATGATACAGTAACAATCGTTAGCTTAAACAATAAAAAACTGTGCTGGTCAATTCAGTGATGGGTTTCGTTCGCAGAATCTTTCTGTTAATAGTTCTAATTTCCTTTATTATGGGTACAAAATTAAATAAAAAAAATGAGAAAAGAAAGAATATTAATAGAATATTTGTTAGTATGCGATATAAAACATCCTCATCCCCCAGCCCCTTTCGAACTAACAAGCAATGGAGAGACAGAATGAGTATACTTCACATAGACAGAATGACATAGAGACATATTCTTCAATGACATATTTTAATTGGAGACAGAATAACATAAAGACATACAGAGTACACATCATATAGACAGAATGACATAAAGACAGACAGAATTACATGAAGATAGACAGAATGACATAATGACATATTCTTTAAGGACATATTTTAATTGGAGACAGAATGACATAGAGACATATTCTTTAAGCGGCATATTGTAAGCGGAGACAGAATGACATAGAGACATATTCTTCAAGGACATATTGTAAGCGAAGACAGAATGACATAGAGACATATTCTTTAAGGGCATATTGTAAGCGGAGACAGAATGACATAGAGACATATTCTTTAAGGGCATATTGTAAGCGGAGACAGAATGACATAGAGACATATTCTTTAAGGGCATATTGTAAGCGGAGACAGA
>ERZ773197.1671-NODE-1671-length-14952-cov-4.287575_pt1 | contig 14952 bp, 24 predicted proteins | sample MGYA00580999_ERZ773197 | MGnify/ENA primary metagenome ERZ773197 (study PRJEB29015, sample SAMEA2738166) | human oral metagenome | biome: human oral; feature: human-associated habitat; material: saliva | place: China | collected 2185 ...
CCGTGAATACGCCAGTCACTGTGTATGATATACGACGCGTTGAGAATGCTGTTATTGTAGGCAAGAAGCTTAATGCCAACGAGGATACTGTAGTTGCCAACAGAACCAAGAGACTATCATGGAGTGCTATGGATAAGGCTAGCTCTTTCGTGGGAATAAATGACATCACCGACATATCTGTAAATGTGAAAGAGAAACTTCCCTTTAAGGTTAGAATTGGTGGTACTTCTCACGACGAGCCACGTGTCATACAGTTCAAGGCTTCTGGAAACCCTAGCAAACCAGCCACAGCCGAGGTGATTTTCACTGATACGGGTAGCGGTGAAATAGAAAGCGGAGCAAAAATAGACGAGGAGTATACTCTCTCAGCATTCGTAAAGGGCAGTGGCAGGTGTAGGATTGTGGCAAGCGACACCCATAAAGGTGATTGGGTTGAACTTGGCGGAGAGTGGAAACAGCTCAGACTGACTGTCGTTGGAGGTAAGAAAAATCTCAATTTTAGGCTTCAGTTCGACAAATCAGGCATGTATTATGTGTCTGGTGCGGAGGTATACCAAAACTACAAGAGGACTGTTCTTAAGCTGGAGAACCCACGTATCGATAATGCATTTTTGGCGAATAAAGGTGGGTTTGCAATTAGTTTCAAGACGGAGGACAGCTTTACTGAGCATGTTTCTCTTACAGGTTTTGACCCTGTAATTCCAAAAGGCTGTACCGTGACTGAAGTTGAGATTATTGTTGAAGCAGCCAACGCCTCGCGGTTCACTCCTCCAGCGTACCCGACTATATGCCAGCTTTTCAACATCGGTATTCGGTTTAAGTACTCAACGATGACGAATGTTGTTGATAGCTCTGTTGATACACTTTTATTCGCAAAGCCAGATGGCTACAGCTATTCTACAAAAAAGATTGATAAACGCTACCAGTACATGGTTTACAGGAAGAACACATTTTTGGGTGAGCTTGCAGATACAACTGAGCCACCTACTGTTTTGACTTCGCTCAACTCATTCCCTAGCGAGGTTACGCTGTCTCTTGCTCGAAATGCTGACTCAGACTTTCTCGAAACAGCTGGCCTGGATATTGTTGATAATGGCAAGCCAGAACCTATTGCTACCGAGCTTGGTGACACTATCGACACCAGCGGAGATGTTGTTAAGAGCTTTGGCAAGGGCACGATTATTGATGTGAATAACAACATCGATATCTATGAATACTATGGAAACTACGAAGGCCTTACGCTAGACGATAACGAGCCCCTGCTCTTGTCCACGATGGATGAACTTGAAGTGCCTATCGGCTCACCGAATGGACGACTATATTTTAGCGGCTACATCAGCAACTACGACGTGACATATGGTGAGAATGGTTATGGAAAAAGTAAGGTCACTCTTTTGAGCCACGCAGATGTGTTGAATAATATCGTACTCGAAACCGAGGAACGTCCTTTTGTTGACATCAGCGGTGGTGATACTGAATGGGTTGGGTTTTCGAACGATGTAGACTGGGGTCAAGAAGGTATCTATCATATTGCCCAGACATTCATGTTCGACAGCAGGCAACGTCTTTCATCAGTATCAGTGAAGGTGAAGCGTAATGGTGCACCTGTAGGCTCTGCAGCACATTATCCGACAGCGATAATGGACATTCTAAAGGGCAATCCAGATGAGGATACAATACCAATTGTTTCTGCTGTTCCTGCTATGATAGTTGATACGGATGCCTATTGGCAGACATTCCCGCTACCTGCAGATATCATTCTTGAACCAGGCCAGCGATACACTGTTCGGTTTAAGCCTTTTGTTTTTGATACGTTTTCTGGATATAAATATTCTGCCAAGCCAGAAGTTGAGTTTTTCCAAGAAAGCACATACCCTAACGGTGTTGCGTGGTATAGTCTTGGCAAAAAAACTAAAGCTGATTGGTGGTATGCTCCCGTGGCAGAAGACCTACGATGGGTTCAGGCTAGTGGCATCGATATGCAGATTAGGCTGTCCACTCGTGGAGGTGAAACACTCGTACCTATGTTCTCAACTGACCCGAGCACGATGTTTAAGAAGATTATTGATTATGGCCGCACTAGGGGTAGTCTCGTAAATTACAATAGCAACTCAATCGCTATGACTGGCACTAAAGTTTCCGCAAAGTTTAACCTCAACACCCTGAAGGAGGCAATTGACGCTACAATTAACTACTGCCCGTCTGACTGGTATTGGTATATTGACCAATCGACGCTGACCTTCTACTTGAACAAGCGAGATGATGTAGTGAGCCATATTTTCACCCTCGGCAAGGACATCAGGGACTTTAAGCTGAAGAAGTCTATCGAGGAACTTGTGAATGAGGTGTACTTTACTGGAGGCAACAATACCGAGTCAGTAGCCACGCCATTTGAGAACTTAACTTATGCTGGTGGTAGTGCTGCGAATAACCGTGTGAGTTCACAGATATTCTTGCCAGAGCCTCATGTCGAGTACAAGATATCTGCCGACTACAAAGGAAAGAATATGCAAGTGGCTGTGTATAAGTTTTATGATAACTCTCCGACACCGAGGTCAAACACAGGCTTTGTTGAGTCTGGGAAGCTAACGTTCCGCTATGATAAACCCTATGACGCTCTTCTGACTGGTATTTGTGTGGTGGCGAAAGCTGATAATGATTCAGCTATATCGCCTTCAGCCACGACAATGACTATGGTGTCAGACTCTAACGTGTACCGTCATTTAGTTGATGATGTATCACAGGCAACGTATCGCCGTGCTATTGTAAAGCGAAGCGACCAGCGTGTCACAAACTCGGTTTCGGCTGACATTATTGCTCGCTCTGAGATTGAGCGTAATCCTGAACCTATACACGTTGCTACTCTGTCAGTGATTCGTGACGAGCACCCTGAGCACGTGTCTCCTGGGCAGCTTGCAGGCTTCCGTGGCTTTGGCAACTATATTGATGAGCTTAAGCTCGTCATTATGGAGGTTGAGTTGTCCCGTGATATAATGACATTAAGCCTTGGTGCGATTATGCCTAAGACATCGAAGAGGCTTGAAGACCTCAAGCGTAACTTACAGGCACTTGAACAGGCTAACAGTCCAACCGCACCAACAAACATAGGAGAGAAATAATGGCACGACAAATTGTAGACCTTAGTGAAATGTTATCCAAATTCGTTTCAGATGACGATTACTTGTTGATTAGGGACACAAGCGAAAAAGAAGATAAGCGTATATCTGTTGGGCAGCTTGCCGGTGCACTTTTCTTGTCTCAGCACAACATAGGCTCTGTATATATCACATACTCGGATAGCGATAATCCAAATGACCGTGGTGGAGTTTGGGAGCTTGCATCTAAGGGGCGTTCGATAATCGGTGTTGACTCTGAAGACAGTGACTTCAGCTCGCCAGGCAAGAAAGGCGGGTCTAAGAAACATAAGCTAACTGAGTCTGAACTACCTGTAATTGAGGCTAGCTGGACTATTCATGGACAAGAAAGCGGTTCTATATTTTACAATAAGACAGGTCATGCTACTGGTGATATACAGAGCGGACAATTTAGAAATGCGAATGCCCCGAGCGGTGGTGCATATTCTCTGCGTAATCCTGGTATTAAGTTCGGTGAGGGAGCAGAGCATAACAACCTACACCCATACGAGACTGCATTTATCTGGAGGAGAGTAGCCTGATGGCTAGGCAGATTATTGATTTACCCTTAATTGACAGAGCTGACATTAGCAAGGATGACTTCGTTCTTGTCCGTGACATAAGCGAACGCAGAGATAAGAGAGCCAGAGTTGGAGATATTTCTGGAAATCTGCCTAACATTGTCGATTTAGTTCACCCGATTGGCTCTGTGGTAGAGTTTGTTAGCGACGTTGACCCTAATAGTGCGATTGGTGGTGTGTGGAATAGCCTAGGCGTAGTCAAGGACAGGAGAGTTATTTCTAACCGTGTTATACAATTCTCTCACGCTGCTCTTGGACCACAGCCTGGCGGTCAGCATTTTCTTGGCTCTTACGGCTATGACTTCCTTGATTACATGCTTCGGGATAAGGACGGTGTTAAGATGGATATACCGTCTGGGTGGCACGTTGAATACAAGATGTCAGCAGAAATCTCCACCTCAGGCGGAGTGAATGTAGCGTTGTTCATCAACAATATTCGTACTGAGTATAATAGCACGTGGTCTGGTGATACTTTTCATTTAACTGTAAGCACTGACTACTTCTCAAGAGATGACGTGAAATTGCAAAATACACTTAATTATCCTCAGCAGAAAGGAATTAACTTTGGCTATGCGACAGATTCAGCTGCTCAAACGGTTATTCGGATTTATCTGCCTACTTTGACTGCATTTTTGGTGAGGAACAAAGATTCTCATATGTGGGAGAGGGTATCTTAGTGATATAATAGGAGGAGTATGAGTAAACAGATTGTTGACCTTCAGGAGTTACGACGAAATCAGCTTGCTGACGATGATTTAGTCATGGTTCGTGACGTGAGCGAAAATCGTGACAAAAAAGCAACCATCGGTAGTGTTATGGGCAGGCCGAAAGAAGGATGGATGTCAGTCTCTTCTGATACTCTTGCGTATGCTTCATATGATTCAGCATCGAAAATAGGCAAGATGAACTGCAATGCTGGCGGTCTGACTAGGTATGCAATTGGTATGCGTATGCAATTCGACCAAGGCACTAAGAGGAAGTATGCTGTGATTATTGACCAAACCGATACCTCGATTAGTGTGCTGATGTTGAAAAATGAAAGGCTAGAAAATGCTCCAATCACTGGGGCTCAGGTTTCTCAGTCATTCTCACCTCAGACAGAAGATAATGTGAACTTTTTTGGCACCCTGATGACTGGCCAGATTGATGGACTACCTGTGGTTATGGCAGTGAAGGCGAAAGAGTCAGACCCAGATGTACCGCCCGTTCCTGGTTGCGTTGTGTTGGAGGCAATCCTCGGTGATGAGGTATAGCGATGGCTTACTATGACACTGGCTTCATCAACACGACGTTTTATGGAGTAAGCTATGGTATTCGCGTAGAAGGGCATGCCGACCGTGCTGACGGCTCGACTGGTGTTCGTTTCCACGGCTCTATTCAAGAAAGACAAAATACACACACATACAACACTGATGCTCATTATTGTAGCATTGATGGGTTGCTTGGTGATGGACAGATTAAGCCAGGCGGTAGAGCCAGCATCGGTAATGTGTTTACTCGTTGGTTTGACACAACTATCGGCATAGGTATTGGTACGACAAGTGCAGGCTTTACAGCTAGATTCCGTGGCGGTGGAAATGCACGCACGCTAGGTTTTACTGCGTGGTTCAATGACGGCTATTCTGCACCTACTGGACTAACCCTAAGCAACGTCTCAAAGACTGAGCAGTCTGTCTCTGGCCGTGTTTCAATTAGCGGTTGGGGAAACAATTCTGGAGGGGCTAAGTACCTTGAGCTTGGCATTACCCAGCACAACAACAACTTGGACTCTCGCAAGTTCCAGCCTGTTCACACTGGAGCCACTTACGCAGATATTACCGTTACTCAATCGTCTGCTGGTGGATATATGACAATCTCGCCGAATACTAGGTATTATTTAGCTATATATGCCTCTAACGGCAACCGCAGTGCTGGAGTTAGTTTTGTAGGTGATATTGTTACTCTGTCTCGTGGCTACTATGAAGTTGTGAAGATTAAGCCGACGAAGGTCATATTCAAGGTGAACGCCGTCACTGGTGTTTACCAGCCTACTGTGCAATTCCGATTTAGGAAAAAAGGCACAGACTCGTGGAAAACTTCTGCTGAAAGTTTCGTTGGTGGTAGTGGAGAGCTTTTGGTTACTGGTTTTGTGTCATCTACTAGGTATGAGATACAGCAGATTGTTACTACTGATGCTGGCACTTGGTATAGTGATATTTTCGAAATTAAGACGAAACCAGCAAGCATTGCGATTTACCCGAATGGCCGAAAGTTCAACGTATCGTTCAGGTTGATTTATCCAGACGGTCGAAAGCGAGAGGTTGAACGATGGAGAAAGATTTAGCATAATAGTTATGAAAGGAGATAGTATGGTTAAGACATATATAGTTCTGGCAAATCATTTAGTTTGTAAGTTTGGTTATCTGAATGAAGGCGATAAGTTCGTTGCTGAACCCTCAGACCCAGATATTATTGTGATGCTGAAGAGTAAAGATATCGAAGTATTCGGTGAAAATGAGCGTCGCAAAGAAGAAAAGCCAAGTCAAAAGAAGGAGAAATAATGGCAGTTCGACAAACTTATGAACCAAATCTAAATATCGGTGCTCAGAGTGGCTGGTGCTTGCAATATGTAGATGACGCTATTAGCTCACTAACTCGCTCGCCAAACGCTCAAACAGCGTACTTAAACGAATTAAATGCAGGTCGTATAAATACAGGTCCTGCACCAGTAGGTATTTGGGTGGTAGGATTTTTGGGCTTTTCAATAGGTCAGTATGTAGATGACGGACACGTCTTTTTGATGAGAAAACGCGCCGATGGCTCAATCGAAATCCACGACAGCGAAGTTCACAGTGGTGCAAGAGGGATTTATAACAGCATTGAAGAGCTTATGAACTGGATGGGAAATTATGGACCTGATTATCTCGGATATTCATACTGTTGCGATGGACGATGTATAGCAGAAGATTACGACGAAACTCAGCCGACAGACAGGAAACTGGAAGAAGACGGCAACGCTCGCGACGAGGCTAACACAGATTCAGCTATTTTTCAGGAACTAGAAAAAGGCGATGTCATTGCGATGAAAGGCTACGTTACAAACGGTCAATCGGTCGCTGGAGATACTGTTTGGTACGTTACAGCTCGGAGCGGTAAATATATGAGTCGTCAGCTATTCGAGGATAAGGACTTACATGACTTGCCAGACCTAACACCTCAATCTACACCTCAGCCAGAACCAGAGCCACAAGAAGATTACAGCAAGATTATATTAGACATCTCAAATCACCAAGATGATGCTATTGTAAATCATTTACACAAGTTTGCTGGCGTTATTCTCAAAGCTGGTCATGTCGGTCAATCGTTTGGTGGTGATGCGAATAAAATCGACCCTAAACTAGTCAAGTTCGCTAAAGCCGCTGGAGATAAGCTACTAGGGATTTACTGGTTACCTTATTTTTCAACCGAGGAAGAAGCAAAGACTGAGGCAGAGCGTTTTGTTGAAGCTCAAAAATTAGTCAACGCACCACTTCTATTTGTCGACTTAGAGCCAGATTTTGAAGGCACACTCGAGCAATTAAAGCTGTTTAAGAACCTAGTTCTACAGAAAACTAGAAAACAGGTGTTCACATACGCAGGTGAAGCTATTATTCAGAAATTGGGGCTAGAACGTGTCGATTGGTACCCGAATTACGGCACGAAAGATAATTACGCACACGGCTCGCTTATTCATCAGTTTACAGAGAGCGGAAAGGTTGACGGATTTAACTTGGACTTTTCAACGTCAAAGATATCTATAGACGAATTGAAAGCAATGAGTAGCCCTCAACAACCTGAGACGTCTGAAATAAAGCCTGAAGCTAAGCCCGAGATTAAGCCAGAAACTAATCCGAAACCTGAAGTAAAGGCTGAAAAACCGACTAAAGGCTTACTACAGCTAATTATCGATTTTCTACTAAGTATTTTTAAGTTTAAGAAATAAGGAGGAAATATGAAATCACTAGAAGCACTAAAGAATATTAACTATAAAGACGTAGCTATTCGTGCTGGATGGACGTTCATACAGACATTTATCGCGACGTTCTTATTAGCGGGCGTAAATCTAGTAAACTTGCTATTTGCGGCTAGCTGGCACGAATTGTACGCTTTAACGATGGCTACCGCATTGTCGGCAATTGCCGCTGGATTGTCTGCGGCTAAGACTATTGTTCTCGACTTAGTGCGACAGATGCGAGAAGCTGTTGAGTAATTCGGAAATCCCGAACAACTGAAAACTCTACCTTTGATTAAGCTACTGTGTTTCCAATCTCGGTAGCTTTTTCATTTTGGTAAAATTAAATTGAGTTGACGGCGAAACTGTGCTATAATAGATGTGCTGTCCAACCCAGGGGTCAGTGCAAAAAATCTAAGAGAACGTCCTTTTTGTGTATTGAGGGGACGTTTTCTTTTGTCGCAATTTTCCACACCCTGTGGAGGCTCTATTTACATATTAAAAGTCAAGTGCTATACTGGTATTAAGGCAACTATATTTTAACCTGAATCAAAAATAGTCGCCTTGTAAAAAATCTTTTATTTTTGAGGGGCTAGACTATTTACACAGCTAGCATTGTTTGCTATACTATAAGTAGGTTAGAATATAGTTAAATCTTTTCGGCAAAGCCCCTCCAAGTGAGGGGTTTTTGCTTTTACAAATAGGTAGTTGTGATTCTGGGGCTTACACACCAGAATTAAAACAATCAACGTGATACTGGCAACTGTTTGGGATTACCCACTTAAAACACTAGGCTCCGCTGGGAAGCGACCTAGACTCTGATTCCGAAAGGGAAACGAGCCGAGACCCCTGGGGCGAAAAGCACAAAGGGCGGCGAGCAGTCAACCAGACGAGAAATCGTGAAGCTTAATGAGAAACCAAGACATGCGACGCTGTTAAAAGCTAATAGGTCAAGGCACTCATTAAACAACAACTATCTCAAATCTTTATCTACCTCCTCTTATATCAGAGGGAAAATCCAGAAATGTCCAGATTTTTCTAATTTTTCTTTGGTATTTTTGTGTAAAACTATTGCACTTTATGTATATCTCTGGTAGTATTAAGACATAACCAATTAACACACCAAAGGAGGCGAACCGATGGCATTTAGCAGACGATGGAAACCGAGCAAAACCAAAGCTCGTGAGTTTGCTAGCAAGATGAAAGAGATAGAAGAGTTTTGTATGGAGCACGGTATTAGTCAAAGTCGCTCTAGCGATAGTTACTACTTCACGGTAGATGGTAGGCAGTACAGAGTTAGCAACCACACCATAGAGGCTAGCAACCGAGCAGCGTTTGATGAACTTACTGGTGAACAAAAAAGAGAACTTTATCACGCTGACGATAGCGATGAGATTTGTATCACGGCCAGCAAGACAAGAATTATTGAAATCTATAACGACATACTTGCTGGGTATGAATTAGACAAGAGAGGGTATCGAAAATGAACTACAAATTAGCAACTAAGCAGGAGATGTGGGATTTTCTGCGTACAACCATTAAATCAGAGGAGAAGACCTTTGAGGACAAGTCAGAGGCTGTTGAAGTTGGCTATATGTGGGTAAAGATGATTGCCCGAAGAATTGCTAGAAAGAATGGTACAAGTCCACGTATTCCAAGTCGTGATGATTATATGCATTTATTGAAAACTGTAATTTTGAAAGGATGATTAAATGCGGGACAAACAAATTAAAGAAGCAGTAAGACGAATGAAAACCCTAAAAATGGCAGAGGGAGTTATAATCCAATTCAAAGATGAAGGGCTATTAAATCAATCAGAAACTACAGCACTTGGAGGTGGTATCTGCTACTGGCCAAACGAAGAAATCTTAGACAAAGTTCGTGAGTTTGAAGATGAATACGGAGCGTTGGTGTACCACATCATCAAGAGCGACACTGAGCTTGGCACTATGTACTCAATGTTATATGTGAGCAAGCACGAAGAAGAGTGGGCTATGGATAGGGATGATATCAAGAACGGTCAGGCGTATGCTAACGTCTACAACGATATGCAGGGTGAATCAGAAATAGGTGCTATCGGCATACTTCCAGAAAATGGCGGTTTGAGGAGGACTTGGTAATGGAGTTTGAGAAGAAAGAGCTTGGGCGATTGACCCCAGCTAACCGAATTGAAATCTGGCAACCTCGGTGGAAAGACCGTGTAGTACTTATCAGCAAGTACAAGGTCGGCTTGCACAATCAGATTGAGTTTACTAAAACGAAGTCACTGCCAGACGTGTATTATCTGTCCTGGGAAGATATCACGAATAGCCCGTTGGAAACGAATGGCAAGATACCTTGCTACGCGGTGCCGATGGACAAATTAAAACGATTAGTTAGGGTATAGAAAGGGTAGGGGTATGAGTATCCAGCAAATTGCAGAATGGAACAAGGTTGTTGCAGAGTACGGGCTTGATGAACTTGAAATTAAGGAAAATTAAGGCAAAACTCTTGCAATCTATGTAAATCTATGCTAGTATAAGAATATAAGATATTAAGCATAAAGGAGGCGAAAACCTATGCACGAGATTAAGTTAAAAGGAGCAAATCCTGAAGAGATAGCTAAGATGGTCGGTGGCACATTGATTATGTACAACGCTACCGATGACGTTGCAATTATTGCAGGCGGTGATATATCAAAAATTGAAGAATACCTGGAGAGCTAAGATGATAACTCAAGAATTAGTAAAAGTTAATAATAAGACTCTATGGCAGTTGTGTCTTGAACGCAGCGACCATAGAGATTGTGAATACTCGATATTCGTGATTTCTAGTTCAGAGCCTAAGCGTAGTGAGATTGCGCAACTATTTGCATATGACTACTCTGAAGATATTGAAGCGACATCACCAGAAGCTATTGAATTTGCTGAACACTGTGACATCTATTCTGTTTATGCGATGGAGGTTAAATAATGAACTCAGATGACTTTGCACACAACTATATGGATTGCGGTAAAAATGTCTATTGTGATATCTGTAATAAGGATTGGACGAATAGCAATAAGCCAGGTGGGATTTACTTTTTATCACGTGTTTATTGCCCAGATTGTGAAGAGAGCGGGCTAGAGAGCCTTCAGCACATAAAGGAACAGATTGTCGTTAAGGTTTGCCCGATAAACATGTCATTTGCAGACTGGGTTCGTGACATTGTGAGGAAGGGTTAGATATGAACATTTATCAGAATAATAATTATATTTTGAAAGGAGGCGAATAATGGGAGGCACACGGTCTGGAGGTTTGAAAGCCGCAGCGAAGAACCTTGCGAACAATCCCAACTTCTACCGAGAAATAGGTCGAATTGGTGGAAGGAACGGGAGAACGGGAGGCTTCGCAGCAAATCCAGAACTTGCAAGGATTGCAGGGAGGATAGGCGGCTCGAAAAGCCGTAGAGGTAAAGTTAAAAAAGTAGAGGAGAGTAAATAATGGAAAAGCAAGTATGGTATGACGCAATGAGCATCACCCGCAGTGGTCTTATTTTAGACCTGCGAGGTCAAAAGAATTATCGGTTTGTGCTTCGTCTTATTAAGAGTGGAAAGCTGAAGTCAAAGGTTGAGGACGGCAAGCACATTGTCCATATTGACTGGATAAATGAGTACAATTCTTCAGAAAATTAGGGATATTTTTGTGTAAAACTATTGCACTTTATGTAAATACGTGTTAGTATAAGTATATCACTAATTAACACCAAAGGAGGCGAAATCCTATGCGTACAAAATTAAATAAGCAGCAAATTAGCGAGATTCTTCACAGCATTACACTTTTGCGTGAAATCTTTAATCAGCCAATTTTTGAACTTCAGGACAACGAGCATCTTTTCGAGGCTAGCGAATTCATCAGCAAAGCCATCAGCGAATTATACGAGGAGTTGGACGAGGAGAACTAAATATGAAAAATGACCAAGAAAAAAAGGTAGTTTTCTACCGTGTTGCTGATATACAGCTAAGCGCAATTAGAGTTATGCTGAGTGCAATTATCTCGCTAGCGATACACAACATTAGTAATTTCGACCGAGAGCTTCAAGAACTACACCAGTTGGAAGAAATCATAGAAAACTTGAAGGACAAGTACGAGGAGCGTCTAAATGAGCAATAAGGAACTTAGGGAGTTAGCCGAATGGCTCATCTCCGAAGAAATCGTTGACTACTATTTTGACTCCGAAGAAATTGAAAATGGCACCCCAGGTGAAGACGGCTACGAGGTATACACAGCTGAGTCAATCAGGCTTAGCGATACGCCGAAGATATTCACCGACAAACAAACACAGGAGCAGTTTGAAGACACACTGCTCGAAGCAGCAAAATATCACAATAGAGAAGAGGAAAAATTGAGATGAGTACATCAACACTACGGTTGGTTAATGAGGTGGCAAAACGCTGGGAGCGTGAGTATGGCTACAAACCAAGCACATCAGAATTATTGAATGCATACTATGCAGGGGAGTTAAGTCTATCTGATGACGAGGAAGATGCTTTAATTGAATTAGCGGAAGATTTGGAGAACAGACGATGAGAAGAATGTTACCAGCACACCAGTTTAAGATTGGGCGTAAGACATATGGATTGACGCAAGCTGACGCGGATGAATTATACATGATTCTTGAGGGAAAGACTTCATACCGACAAGCTCAGGAGTGGGCTAAGGTTGCGCACCCTTATATGTCATCAGAAGTACGTGAGGTACTAGAGGCAATGGCCGAGCGAGAAGCTCAGGGACATAAAGTAATTTATAAACACAGGACGAACTAGTATGGGAAAGATAAACGTTGAATATGTTAATTCACGAAAAAGTGTGATGCCGATTTGGTGTGTTGAATGCAACCAGGTTGTTGAGGCAGAACTAACGAGGGGCGAGTTTATTTACCCTCGGAGACCAGACCTAGCCGAAATCACTCTCTGGCAGTGTCCAACTTGTAAGAACTCTGTAGGAACTCACCGCAATTCAATTGACCCGCTGAAACCGCTCGGCGTAATCTCGAATAAAGAGATGAGGCAGATGAAAGTTGAAATCCACAATCTTCTCGACCCGATATGGAAGCGTGGTATTATGAGTAGGAATAGGGTGTACAAACATATCTCAGACGAGCTTGGCGTTCAATACCATACTGGAGAAATAAGAACCATAGAAGAGGCTGAACATGTTCGCTCGATTGTGCGGAGGTTAATCAGCAATTTAAGGAGTTTAGGTTATGAAGTTTAAGAAAGTGGCTGTAGCGAGTGGGGTGGTACTGCTGGTAATTGCCGTAATTTGGTCTATAAGCCTCTCTATTGGCTCTAAGAATCCAATCAACCCACACAACCATATAGAGGAGTCAAAAGCCCACACAGAGGCTCTCAGAAAGCCAAATCCAGAGAAGGTAGTGCTTGAGAGGAAACAAGAGGAGCGTCCGCAGACAGAATCTCCTCAGCCTAGTCGACCACAGCCTAATCAGGAACCATCGGCACCACGACCAGCTCCTACTCCAGCACCTCAGCCGAAACCCGAAGAGCCGAAACGAATGGAGTTCACCGATAAACCAGTTAAGCCAGGAAACCCAGAAAGCTACAGGAATACATACGGTCAGTGTCCATTTTATGAAAACGCTGGAGAGAAGGGTTGTGTGCCACCTCCGAACGTAAAATGCAACGCTGATTGGTCTAAGTGTGAGCCTATTAACAACTAGCCCGCAGGTTGACTTTACCCCTGTTATTTGATAGAATTAAGGTAATACAAAAGGAGGCGAGCCTATGTAGAAAAGTATAGTTAGATTAGAAAACGTAACGACCAACATATGATAGTCAGCTTAAAGCAAAAGACTTGATTTGAGGTCAAGGAGAAAGCTATATGGAAGAGAAAGAAACAACAGCCGCTAAAGAGCAGGAGTTGGCTGTACAGAAAAAGAAGAGGTCAGAGGACATTCTATCTAAATACACCAAGGTGGCATCTGAGATGCCTACTGAATGGGTAAAGTCTGAAGAAAACCGCATTGAGATGGTAAAGACTATCCACCGTGATATTCTCGGCTTAGATAAGCAAGGAAAGATGCGACCTATGTCTGACTTTATTCGGTTTATGACTATTGCGTCTCAGGCAGGCCTGAATCCATTTAAGAATGAAGTGTTTGCGATTTACTACTACGACAAGTCAATCGGTGCCGACAAGCTGACTGTTGTTACTGGAATCAACGGCTTTAGAAAAGCAGCAGCTGAAGATACAACTGCAGTTATGAGATATGTCGGCTCTGGAGAACCTGAGTTTGAAATGAAGTCTGTTAAGCCGTGGTGGGCTAAGGAAGATGAGGAGGTGCCTCATAAATGTACCGTGGCTATTAAGGGCTTGAACCCTATCACTGGTGAGATACAAGATGTTGCAGTTGGCGTTGCATATTGGGATGAATACGTGAAGCTTGTTGATGACTATGAGAACAACAAGAAGACTGGACGAAAAATCCCGAACACTACGTGGCGTGACAAGAAAATGACTATGCTATCCAAAGTCGCAGAGGCAGCTGGTCTTCGTAAGGCATACCCTAACAGGTTTAGTGCAGTCTATAACGAGGCTGAGTTTGACCGTACCATTAACCAGCCCGAGGAAAGAGTAGACTCTGAGAGTGAGCGTGCGAATGTCATCGAGGAACAATTAGCCAAGCGTCGCAAGAGCCGTGGTGGTGTGTTTGCTCAAGAAGCCGAGGTTGTGGAGAATGCCTGATTTTTACCAGCACGATGATGACGGGCTTATCCATACAAGATTTAGCGATTTGGTGAACTGTACTCACAAAGGCGTGCTAGACGTAGCGAGAAAGGTCGCATTCGGAAAGCAGAGAAACTTCAGTAGTAATATCATTGATTTTGGTAAGACGAGGCATGAAATGTTTGCCGAAGAGTCAGAAAAGACCAAAGAAACCCCCCTCATATTCAAGGAGGAACTCGGGTTCACTTCGCCAGTCGATATGATTGAACAGGAGATGGTCTGTGACATATTCCCAGGAGTTGTTTTGCATAGCACCCTTGATGCAGCATATACTCCAAGTGGCCTGATTGTCGACTATAAAACAGCCACCATTAAGGACGACGGAGAGAAGTCGCGAAACGATTTCAAACTTCATTATAAGAGAAGCAAGCAACACCTCACCTACGCCCTCCAGATGCTAAATAAAGGCATTATTCCTAGCAGAGCCGTGTATCTTGGTGAGTTCTGGAATAGTGAGCGTACTGAACTGCTCGGTTACGATATAGTAGATATTCCTATCACC
>ERZ773197.1675-NODE-1675-length-14908-cov-8.509661_pt1 | contig 14908 bp, 14 predicted proteins | sample MGYA00580999_ERZ773197 | MGnify/ENA primary metagenome ERZ773197 (study PRJEB29015, sample SAMEA2738166) | human oral metagenome | biome: human oral; feature: human-associated habitat; material: saliva | place: China | collected 2185 ...
GATCAGTTTTAACTTTATTTTCATATCCTGAATAAGTATGTACAACATACCATCTAGGTTCTAAATCATAATCCTTTTGAGACATGCTTTAGCCTCCTTAATATTTTACTAATTTGAAGCTTGTGTTTTTGTAGTAGCCTCAACTCCAGTTGTATTAGTTGCTGTTATATTAGTTATAGCATTATTAACTAAATTAGAATTTGTAGCATTTACAGTATTTGAAGCAACAACTTTATTTAACTGCTTAACTTCAATATCTTTAATTCCTCTAAACAATAAATCTAAAACAAATATCAATACAGAAACAACAACAACCATAGAAATTACAACAACTGTATTTTCAAAAAGCTGTCTTCCTTTTGGCCAAATAACTTTTTTCAACTCAGCCTTAAATCCTGTCAATCTACCATCTTTTTTAGCACTTTTGGTAGCTTTTTTAGATTTTGTCTTTTTAACACTCTTCTTTTTATTTTCAAATTTAACACTTTCTTCAGATGTATTTTCAACATTAAGTTCTTCATCTATTTTTTCAGCTTCTGCAATATCCTTTTCAAGAACTTCTTCTTTAACAGTTTCAACTTTATTAGCTTTTTTACTGTTTTTATTCTTATTATTAGACATTTTCTACTCCTCCATAAAAGCTCTTATTTTGTTTCTTTATGTATTGTAGTCTTTTTGCAGAATTTACAATATTTTTTTAATTCTAATCTTTCCGCATTATTTTTTTTATTTTTTTCTGTAACATAATTTCTATTGTGACATTCTATACACTCTAGAGTAATATGTTCTCTTGCTCCTTTTGAAGCCATTCTTTACACCTCCAGCATAACTATTTCTGAATGTGTTAAAATCACCAATCAATATTAACACATATATCAGTTTATGTCAAATAACATAACCTATTTTAATTGTTTTGCAACTTCTTCTGCAAAATTTTCTTCTTTTTTCTCAATTCCTTCGCCTTTTTCAAATCTTGCGAATCTCAATACTTTTGCATTACCTGATTTTAAAACATCTCTAATTTTTTGCTCTGGATTTTTAACAAACTCTTGATCGACTAAACAAATTTCCGAGAAGAATTTTCCAAGTCTTCCTTCAACTATCTTTTCAGCGATATTTTCTGGTCTTCCTTCATTAATAACTTGAGCTTTTAAAATCTCTTTTTCATGATTTAATACATCAACTGGAACTGAAGTTTCATCTAAATATTTCGGATTAGCAGCAGCAATTTGCATTGAAACATCTTTTGCTAATACTTCATCTCCACCTTCCATATCAACTAAAACTGCAATTTGTCCATCTCCATGAATATATGTACCAACATGTCCTTCAGTTTCAAATCTTTCAAATCTTCTAATTGACATATTTTCACCAATTTTAGCAATTAAATCAGTCAATATTTCACTAACTGTTTTTGATTCATCAGAGATAAATTTTTCATTTAATAAAGCTTCTACATCAACTGGATTATTTAAAGCAACTTGTCTTACAACTGCTTCAACAAATCCTTTAAATTCTTGATTTTTTCCGACAAAATCAGTTTCAGCATTAACTTCAACAACTGCTCCTAATTTCTTATCTTCAGAAACATATGATGCAACTAAACCTTCTGCTGCAATTCTATCTGATTTTTTAGCAGCTTTTAGGATTCCTCTTTCTTTCAACAAATCCATTGCTTTTTCTAAATCTCCATCAGTTTCTGTCAAAACCTTTTTGCATTCCATCATTCCTGCACCAGTTTTTTCTCTTAACTCCTTTACTTGAGCTGCAGTAACCATATTATATCTCCTTTCAAATTAAAATTTATATATTATTCAGCGCTATCTTCTACTACTTCTTCCATAGATTTTTCATCACTGTTTTCTTCAACCATTTCTGTAGTATCAAAGCTTTCACCTTGTCTTCCTTCAATAACTGCATTAGCCATAACATCTGTCATTAATTTAACTGCTCTAATAGCATCATCATTTCCAGGAATAACATAATCAACATCATTTGGATTACAATTTGTATCAATTAATCCAACGACTGGAATATTTAACTTTTTAGCTTCTAATATAGCAATATGTTCTTTCTTAGGATCAACAACAAACATAACATCTGGTAATGCTGTCATTTCTTTAATACCACCTAAGTTTTTGTTTAATTTATCCATTTCTTTTCTTAATAAAACAACTTCTTTTTTAGGTAATACTTCAAAAGTCCCATTTTCTTCCATAACTTCAAGTTCAGCTAACCTTTCAACTCTTGCTCTAATTGTAGGGAAGTTTGTTAAAGTTCCGCCTAACCATCTTTGATTAATATAGAACATTCCGCATTTTTCAGCTGCTTCTTTAACACATTCTTGTGCTTGCTTCTTTGTTCCTACAAATAAAATATTTTTTCCTTCTTCTGCTTGAGCTCTTACAAACTCATAAGCTTCATCTAATTTTTTAGATGTTTTTTGTAAATCAATTATATGGATACCATTTCTAGCTTGAAAAATATATTCAGCCATTCTAGGATCCCATCTTCTTGTTTGATGTCCAAAATGAACACCAGCTTCAAGTAATTGTTTCATTGCAACTACTGACATTCTTCTTTCCTCCTTATTTAGTTATTAACCTCCACAAACTTCAACATAAAAAGCTTACACTACTTTATAAAAACACTTTAAAATAATGCACCAACTAATTACTAATTTTGTGTGTGTAATTTAACACCAATATTATAACAGACAATTTAAGTTTTTGCAAGCCCTGAAAATCTATCAAACTTCATCAATAATAAATATAAAACAAACTTTTTTTACATTTATATTACATTGTACTTTTTATATAGAAATTTTTCAAAAAAATCTATATAATATACATAAATTAAATAACCGAAAGGATAACGTTATGAAATTTAATAAATGTATAAGATGTGGTTGTTTCTTTACTACAAATGATGATGTTTGTCCAAACTGTAAAGAAAAAGATCAAGTTGACATTTCAAGTTTAAAAAATTATTTAGCAAACAATGAAACACCAGCAAATATTAGTTCATTATCTTTTAATTCTGGTGTAAGTGAAAAAAATATTAACAGATATTTTCAAACAAAAGAATTTTTAAAATTTAAATCAAAATTAAATATAAATGATGATACAATAACACCAACAATAAAATTATAAAAACAGATTCTTTTTAGAATCTGTTTTTATTCTATATATTTAATTACACCATATCCAATACCATAATTATACATACACTTAATTGTATTTTCAATATCATTTGAAAATACAACAGTTTTATGACCACCATTAGTTAACTTATGATATTTAGATTCAATTTTAATTTTCCTTTTATAATCATTTTCATCACCAAGTTCAAAAGAATTAATATAAAAATCTTTATCTGTAACACCTTTAACTTTTCCAAAAATAACTCTATCAATTTCAACAAAATATTTAGAAACTTCTAGATTTTCATTTCCAGATAAAACAAAATTTAAATTATATCTTTCAACATACTCTTTAGTTTTATTTGCCAAAAATTCAACAATTTTAAATCCTAACTCTTGAGACTTCATACTACTTTCATGACCATTCTCATTTAAAACAATCAATGCTTCATTTAAACCTGTAAAAGAAATTTGTAAAACTCCATTTTTCAAAACTTTTTTTATTTTACTATTTTCATCTTCAAACCTTTCAGAATCAATCCAAACATGTTCTTTCATCAAAAATGGAAAGTCCTTTACTCTTTTATTACTTTGTATATCATAACTTTCAATAAGCTGATCTTTAACAATATCAACTTTATCATTAAGTTCATTCATAAAATCTTCAATACTATTAGAACATCTAAGAGCAATCCTAGGCAAATTTATAACTGTTGATGCAATAACCCCTCTTCCTGAAGAAACAACCTTATCTTTATCAACAAAATTATCAATAATCCTTGTGCCATTTTCAAAATAAGCAACTTCTGTATTAAAATCATCACTTTTATAATTCTCAATATTAATATCAGAATCTAAAAATGAAAAAGAAATATTACTAGTAACTTTAGACACTTCACAAGCTTCAACCATCAAATCATAATTAGGATCACCATTCCTAAAATTAATACCATTTTTTATTTTAAAAACAATCTTAGGAGAAACTGCAACTCTATTATCACCAAGTCCTTCTTTTATAATTCTCAATAAATTAAAACTAATACTTCTTCCTTCTATACTAACATCTGTACCAATATTTATAGTTGTTAAACAATTACTACAAATACTATTTAAATCATGTACAAATCCTTCCATAGATTGATAAACCTGTTTATTTGTCTTAACTTTTGCTTTTTCATAAACAACTCTAAACATTCTTTTAAGTTCTTCAGAATCCCTAGTATATTTATAAAAAGTACTAATATCAAAATCAATACTAGTAATTTTATCAATCTCTCTTTCAATACCATTTAAAGCAATAAATTTATCAAAATCTGTATATTCCAAAATATCATAAACAGTTTGTCTAAATTCTTTTTTAAATGTCTTAACAACACCAGGCGCCATATAATAATCAAAAGCAGGAATAGATTGCTCACCAAATTGATCTTTTTGATTATTGCTAATTGCAACTAATGTAAGCATAGCATAAGAAACAATACTCTGTGGAGCTCTCATTGAACATCTTTCAGTTGAAAAACCATTTTGAAACAATTTTTCCAAATTAATTTGACAACTTTCTATCGTACCAAAAGGATAATACTTTATATTATTAATATATATATCACCATTTTCATGTAACTCACTAAATTTTTTCTTCATAATATAAGCAGTAGCAAACTTCTCTGAAACAATCTCACCGATATTTCGTTAATCTATCATCAATACTACTAAATTCACCACCATCAGCATTACCATTTTTACTATTAAGACCTATATTTTCAAGTGCTTTCAAAAATTTATGCTTTCTCTTCTCATCAAAAAACAATTCTCTAGATTGAGCTCTTTTTTCTCTATACTCAGCATAAGCCTTTGAAATATCAACATAACCATCTCTATTCATAACATCTTCAATAATATCTTGAATTTGCTCAATCTTAATCTTATCAATATTCATCTTTAAAATAACATTAATAACATCATAAAAAACTCGATTAATATCACTAAGAGAATACTCAGAATCAACAGCTTCAAACCCTTTTTTTATAGCAACTGCAATCTTAGTACTATCAAACTTAACTTTTTTACCATCTCTTTTAATAACAATAATATTTGCTAATTCTTCTTTCAAATTGAATCCTTCCAATCTATCCAATAATAAATAAATCTTGTTTTAAAACAATTTTAACTTTATCTTCATCATTACCATGAATATAACCTAAAATATCACCTTTTTCCACAATATCCCCATTCTTTTTCTTAAAAACAAAACCAACTGACACATCAATATCATCATCTTTTTTTATTCGACCTGCACCAAGATAACCAGACATTTTTCCAACTAAATTAGCATCAAGCTTTAAAACTCTACCTGATTTAGATGCAATAATAGATTTTATAAACTTTGCTTTTTTAAATTTTGAAGTGTCTTCTAAATATGAAACATCTCCCCCCTGACTACTCACTAATTCAACTAATTTTTCAAAACCCTTACCATTTTTAATATTTTCTAAAATCATAGCTTTTCCATCATCAATAGAATTAACTTTATTTGCTAAAATCAACATGTTTGCACCAAGTTCTAAAATAACTTCCTCAACATCTTTAGGTATATATCTATTCTTTAAAACATCAATAGCTTCAATAACTTCCAAATTATTTCCAACTGCAAATCCAAGTGGCTTATCCATATCAGTTAAAATACAAACAGTCTCCTTATTTGCAAGTCTACCAATCCTCGTCATAATATCTGCTAATTTTTTAGCATCATCAATATTTTTCATAAAGGCACCACTACCATAAGTAACATCAATAACTATTTTATTAGCGCCAGCTGCAATCTTTTTACTCATAATACTAGAAGCAATCAATGGAATACTAGCAGTACAATTAATAGTATCTCTTAAAGCATATAACTTTTTATCTGCAGGAGCTAAATTAAGAGTCTGACCCATCAAACTAATTCCATGCTTTTTTACATTATTCATAAAAGTCTCAATATCAATTGAAGTATTATATCCCGGAATTGATTCAAGTTTATCAATTGTTCCTCCTGTAATTCCTAGCCCTCTACCAGACATCTTAGCAACAGGGATACCAAGTGAAGCAATCAAAGGCATCAAAATTAAAGTAACCTTATCACCTACACCACCTGTACTATGTTTGTCAACAACATCACCAAGTGACGATAAATCTAAAACATCACCAGAATTAGCCATAGCCAAAGTTAAATCTGTAATCTCCCTATCACTCATTCCATTAATATAAATAGCCATAACTAATGCAGCAGCTTGATAATCAGTCACAATTCCACAAGTATAATTTTCAACAAAATAAAAAATCTCATCTCTTGATAATTCTAATTTATCACGTTTTTTTCCTATAATTTCTAAAATATCCATCAAATCTCCTTAATCACATTTTAAACAAAATGTGTAATAAATGTCTTCCTATGTAAACTACAAGGTCCATATTCTTTTATAGCTTCAATATGTGCTTTTGTTCCATACCCTTTATTTTTTGCAAAACCATATTGAGGATAAATTTCATCATACTCCCTCATTAATCTATCCCTCGTAACCTTAGCTAAAATAGATGCACAAGAAATAGAATAACATGTAGCATCACCCTTAATAATTGATTCATATGGAATATCACAAGTATCAATATCCTTAAGTGCATCAACTAATACTAAATCAGGAACTTTTCCAAGCTTATTTATTATACTTTTTACACACCTATTTAATCCAATTTTAGTAGCTTCTAAAATATTATATTCATCAATTTCAGATTGAGTAACAATCTCAACATCCCAAACAATAGAATCTTCAATAATTTTATCATATAAAATTTCTCTACGTCTTTCAGTAACTTTTTTAGAATCATTAACCCATTCCAAATTAGATTTAGGTTTCATAATAACAGCTCCAACAGAAACTGGCCCCGCAAGAGGTCCTCTACCAGCCTCATCAATACCAATAATCAAATTATAACCCTCATTATGAAGCTTTTCTTCATAACTTTTTAAAAATTTTATACGCTCTTCATCTTTATTCATTACACACCTACTTATCTATTTCCGATAACTTAAACTTACCATTATAAGACTTTGTTATATAAACTTCACCAACATCATAATTAACAATATATAAAGCACCATCTTCATTTTTCATATCTAATTCAAGTTTTTTCAAATCAGAATCATATAAAATATAATATTTTCCAAAATCACTTTCAGGAATATTAAGATCTTTAATAAATTTTTTAATATTTACATCATCTTTTTTATCAGAAATTTTAGTGCCAATCAACTCTTGTTCTTTTTTAGAAACATTAAATCTCTCTTTTTTAACCTTACAAACACCTTGAATCAAAAGCATATTAGCTTTAATATCTCTATCAACTTGTTTATTAGCAATTCTCTTATAATATTTTCCTAAAACAACAATAATAATTATTATCAAAACAACTAAAATAGCTGTAAAGATATTTATTTTAAATCTTCTTTTATTCATAAAATAAACTCCTACATTTTTTTCAAAGTATATCACTCCCCATTTTTTCTGTAAAGAGTACTACTTATTCATATTTTAAACATAAAACTATAGTAGAATTAAAAAAATTATGATAAATTATAATAATATATGAAAGGAGTATAATGAATAACATAAACTTTAACTCAAAAACAAACGTAAAAAAAAGTTCAACATTTAAAACAATATTAATATCATTTATCAGTGGAATCATAGGTGCTACAACAATATTATTAATATTCTTAAATTCACCAACTTTCAAAAAACTAATAAAATCAAACAACAAACAATCTCAAACAATTGATTATTCCAAAATAAATACAAATCTACTCTCTTTATCAAATATATCAGATACAGGTGTTGCAGTAGCTCAAAAAGTATTACCATCAGTAGTTGGTATTGAAGTATCTTTTGAAAATCAAAAATCACAAAGTGCTCAAGGAAGTGGATCAGGAGTCATCATTTCATCAGATGGATATATACTTACAAATTCACATGTAATAACAAATGATGGATCAGATGGTCTAAATTTAGGAAAAGTTTCAGAAATAAATGTATACTTATACAATGATGAAACACCATATCATGCAAAAATTGTAGGAAATGACCCACAATCAGATTTATCAGTTTTAAAAATTGAAAAAAATAATCTAATCGCCGCAGAATTAGGAGATTCAGATGCTGTACAAGTAGGAGAATATTGTATGGCAGTTGGAAATCCATTAGGAATGAAAAGTTCTGTAACAACAGGAAGTATCAGTGCACTAAATAGACAAATAGTTGGTGAAAATGGCGTCTTATACACTTTAATACAAACAGACGCTGCAATAAATGGAGGTAATAGTGGAGGTGCTCTAGTAAATTCAAATGGACAAGTAATAGGAATAAATACAATAAAAGTTTCAGGAGAAGATGTTGAAGGCCTTTGCTTTGCAATACCAATAAACCTAACAAAAACAATTTTCAAAGATTTAATCCAATACAATAAAGTCATAAGACCATATATCGGAGTAGCAGGAACAACAATCTCAGATGATACAATAAAAAAATATCCAAAATACAAATTAGTAAAAGGTATTTATATAAGAACAATTGGAAAATATTCACCAGCAGAACAAGCAGGTTTAAAAGTTGGAGATATAATTACATCATTAGATAATAAAAAAGTATCAACAATGTTTGACTTAGATTCAATAAAAAATTCACACAACATTGGAGACAAACTTAGTTTAATATACTATCGTTTTGGAGAAAAATTTGAAACAACAATAACACTTGCTGAATCATAAAATATAACTTTTCAATTTTACCACATTCAGTTCACAGAAAAGACATATTTCACTATTATAATTAAATCATAATCAGTAATTACGTTACTCCTATTACTGATTACATAATTAAAAACATCCCCTTTTATTTTCATAGGTCTACAATGTGTAGACCTATATTTTTTATAATAAAAGAGCTTTAAGTTATTAATAAACTTAAAGCTCTTTTATTTAATCTATAATTTAACTATATCCATCTCAGAAGTATATGTCTGATTACCATATGCATAAATAATATATATTTCTCCATTTGGTCCTAATACAAAATTTGTAACTTTAGAAATTGTATAAATATCACTATTTAAATCCCTCTTAAACACTACATTATTATTATTAACAGTTACATTTCCAACAGAATTAACAACATTTTGTTGAACATTACTCTGATTATTATCAACATTATTAAATATATTAGAACTCTTTGATTCATCAACTAGAACAGGTTTAGCAACAGCTGTTTGAGTAGCAGATCTACTTGAAATTTGCTTAACAAAATTTTTATTATCACTTGTAGAAGATCTATCATCAGCATTCTTAACAACAGATTTAATCTTAGATTCAGCAGTCTGAACATCAATTCCCTTTTTTGCTAAAACATCATTAATCATAACTTCTTTATTATTAGCTAAATCATAATTATATCCTTGAATAACAATTCTATCAGGTTTATCAATCTCTTTAATTTTTGCAATAATTGCAACAGATAAAATATCATCATTAATATTGGCACCAAAAGAAATATTCAAAGTAGTACTACTATTATTCTTTTGCCCAAGAATCAAATCATTAACCATCTTTCCAAAATAACTCATAGTAACATTATTAAAATTTTTAGTAACATCACTATCAATATTAAACAAAGGCAAATATGCTACAATATCATAATTATTATCTTTTTTAGCAAGATATGGACCATTAGGTAACTGTGGATTTTCACTATAAACATATAAAAAATCTTTATTAACATCAATCCTCTTTAAATTAGCATAATCTTTAAATTTGGGAACTGTATTATTAAAAATCTGCATAAACTCATTATTATAATCAGTTGTTTGTATACTAACATCATTTGTACCAACAATATTAATCTCAGGAGATACATCAACATTATTATTTGAAAAAAATTGTGCATTTACACCAATAATTATAGCTATAATACAAAAACCAATAATCACAGCATATAAACAATACCTAAAAGTTTTACTCATATTTTCCTTAATTACACAAAAAGTGTCCTCTCTACAAATCTAACAAAATTATAACATTATATTTTTGTAAATTGCAAGTTCAAAACACACAAAATTCACATGCTCTACATTGACTAAAATCCAATAATATATTACAATATTCGAAGATTGGAGAATAAATTTATGTTATGTTCAAAATGTAATAAAAACAAAGCAGTAATCTTTGTAAATAGTACTGATCCAGATGGAAATAAAAAAGAAATAGGTTATTGTTATAATTGTGCAAAAGAATTAGGAATAAATCCAATGCAATCAATAAATAACATTAAACTATCTGATGAAGAAATGAATAATTTAACAAATAAACTAAACTCTACATTCAAAGACATAATTGAAAAAATGTCAAATCAAGAGATAAACCCAGAAATTTTGGAAGAAATGCAAGAAAAATATAATTCATTAAACGATAATAATGACTCAAACGAAAATAAAAATTTCGGAATGGGATTCGCATTCCCTATTGGATCTATTTTTCAAAATAAAGATGAAAATAATGAAGATAATGAAAATATAGAAAATGAAACATCAGAGTTAAATGATTCAAAACAAAAGACAAAAATAAATAATAAGCAAAATAAAAAAAGAAAAGCTTTAAATACATATGGAACAAATCTTACTGCAAAAGCAAAAAACAACCAAATTGATAAAATAATTGGTCGTGATAAAGAAATCGAAAGAATGATTCAAATATTAAATAGAAGAACAAAAAATAATCCATGTTTAATAGGTGAACCAGGCGTTGGTAAAACAGCATTAGCACAAGGATTAGCTTTAAGAATAGCTAATGGTGACATTCCAGCCAAACTAATAAATAAAGAAGTATACCTTTTAGACATGACAGCAGTAATTGCTGGAACACAATTCAGAGGTCAATTTGAAGCAAGAATGAAACAAATAATTGATGAATGTAAATCAGAAGGAAATATTATCTTAGTAATAGATGAAATTCACAATATTGTTGGAGCTGGTGATGCAGATCATTCAATGAATGCAGCAAACATATTAAAACCATCATTAGCAGATGGAACAATTCAATTAATTGGAACAACAACATTAAACGAATATAGAAAATATATTGAAAAAGATACCGCATTAGAACGTAGATTCCAGCCTGTATTAGTTGAAGAACCATCAGCTGAAGATACAATAAACATTATAAAAGGAATCAAAACATATTATGAAAATTATCATAAAGTTACAATTCCAGATCATGTAATAACAAATTTAGTAAAAATGGCAGAACGCTATATTCATAATCGCTTCTTCCCTGATAAAGCAATAGACATTTTAGATGAAGCATGTTCAAGAAAAAATTTAAATAATAAAGAACTATATCAACTAGAAGTTCTAAAAAATAAATATCAACAAATAATGTCAGAAAAAGAAGAAGCAGCAGAAGCAGATTCAACTGAAGATTATAAAAAAGCAGCAGAATTAAAAATGCAAGAATGTCAAATAAAAGATGAAATTCAAAAAATTGAAAAAAATTTAAAACCACAGATATTATCAGATCAAGATATAGCAAAAGTAATTGAAAACTGGACTAAAATCCCAGTACAAAAAATAACTGAAGAAGAAACTCAAAAACTTCTAAATCTTGAAAAAAACTTACACAAACATATAATAGGTCAAAATGAAGCTGTCGAAGCTGTATCTAGAGCAATCAGAAGAAACCGTGCAGGACTAAAATCTGTAAAAAGACCACCTTCATTCATATTTGTTGGTCCAACAGGTGTAGGTAAAACAGAATTAGCGAAATCACTAGAATTAGAAATATTTGGAAATAAAGATTCAATAATTAGAATTGATATGTCAGAATATATGGAAAGTAACTCAACAACAAAATTAATAGGTTCACCTCCAGGATATATTGGATATGATGATGCTGGACAATTAACTGAAAAAGTTAAACGTCACCCATATTCAATAATTCTATTTGATGAAATAGAAAAAGCACATCATGATGTATTCAATCTATTACTACAAGTACTAGATGACGGACGTCTTACAGATTCAAAAGGAAATACAATAAGCTTTGAAAATACAATAATTATAATGACATCAAATGTAGGATCAACATCAAACATTAACTCAATAGGATTTGGTTCAACTTCAGAAATCAAAAAAAATAAAATCTTAGAAACCATGAAAGAAACATTCAGACCAGAATTCCTAAATAGAATTGATGAAATAATATGTTTCGATTCATTAACAGAATCAGAATTAAATCAAATAATAACATTAATGATAAATGATACACAAAAAATATTAAATGATAGAAATATTACAATGAATGTATCAGAACAAGCTAAAAAATATATTTTAGAAAAAGGAACAAACATTAAATATGGTGCAAGACCATTAAGAAGAGCTGTTCAAAGATATATTGAAGATGAATTATCAGAAATGATTCTAAAACAAGAATTAATCGATGGACAAACAGTTAAAATAGATCTAAAAAATGACAAACTAACATTTAATGTAAAATAAAAAATAGAGAAGATTAATCTTCTCTATTTTTTAATAAGTGTACCAAAGACCTTGGCTCTTCAAATTTTTAATAATTTGCTCATGTTGTTCATTTGTATTAGCATAATAAACTTTACCATTTTTATCAGCAACAAAGAACAAATAATCATTTTTTAAAGGTTGAACCGCAGCCGAAATAGATGATTCACTAACCATCGAAATAGGACCAACTGGAATCTTTCCTTCCATTCCTAATGCTCTAGTATTATATCCATTAAAGTCTTTAATCTCACTCATTTTTAAATCCCTTTCAGACATATCAACTTTAGCAGCATAATATGTTGTAACATCACTACCCAAAGACATACCTCTAGCCAATCTATTATAAAAAACAGCTGCAACACCAGCTCTATCAGCAGAATTTGAAGACTCACATTCAACAATAGAAGCCATAGTTAAAGTAGTATGAACAGACATTCCAGATGCATCAATTTGTGCTTTATATTTAGTCAAAACTTTGTCCATTCTATCAAGCATCATTCCAAAAATTTTATCAACAGAAACATCTTTATTATCTAACTTATAAGTATCTGGAAACAAATATCCCTCAAGAGGATAATAAATTCTATCATCCAAAATTTCATTTCCAATAAACCAATACTTTTGTATCAATGACATTAAATAATTTTTATCTTTTAAAAGATTAAAAACTTGATCTTCAGTATTATTTGTATTCTGAGCAATAGTCTTAGCAATCCATCTCATATTTTTACCTTCTAAAAAAGTAATAGAAACAAGATCAGGATTATACTTAGAACCTTCTTTCAAACTTTTAATAATATTATTATAATTCATTCTTTTATTAAGCTTATAAGTACCAGCTTTTAATCCATCTATTTTATTAAATTTACAATACAATTTAAAAATAAAATCATTATTAATAACTTTAGAATCCTTCAATATCTTAGCAATCTTAACACTACCAGATCCTTTTTCAATCTTAACAACAACCTCTTCATCTTTAGCAAAAGTAGCATTCACATTAAAAAAATAAAATGCAAAAAAGCCACCAAAAATTATTACTAAAAGGGCTACAATAATTATTATAATCTTATTCATATTAAATCTCCATTTTTTCCTAAATATATCACATAAGAAAAAACCTTTCAATACTTTAATCTTGATTTTGAAAATTTCCCTTCCAAAACCATTGAATAATCACAATCAATCATAACATCAATTACAATATTATTAACTTTATCAACAGAAATAATAATCTCACCATTCAAATCAGTTCTATAAATTTTAACTTTTTTATCATTTAATTTATTTAAAACAAATTGATTAGGATGACCAAAATTATTATTTTCTCCACACCCAATTAATGCAATTTTAGGATTAACCAATTCTAAAAAATCATCAGTAGTACTTGTATTAGACCCATGATGACCAACCTTAATAATATCTGAATTAAGAAAATCAGTATCTTTATATCTAAAAACTATTTTATCCTCAGCAGCCTTTTCCAAATCGCCAGTAAATAAAATTCTAAAATCAAAAAAAGAAATTCTACACAAAATAGCATTATTATTCATAAAATTTTCCAAAACAACATCCTCATTAGGATTATAAATTTCAATCTTCAATTCACCAATATTAATTAAATCATTTTCTTCAACATAAATAATATCAATATTTCTATCTCTAGCAATCTTCAAAAACTCTAAATACATCTTAGAATTTTTAACTTGTCTAGAAATCAAAGCCTTCTTAATTTTAATATATTTCATAATATATAAAAAAGCTCTACAATGATCAGCATCAAAATGTGAAACAATTATATAATCAATTTTATAAACTTTTCTATCAATTAAATATGGCAATAAAGTATTTTTACCAACATCATAATCATCAGCAGAAATTGCACCACCACTATCAATTAAAAAACTCATTCCATTATATCTAATTAACATACAATCTCCTTGACCAACATCAACAAAATTAATATATAATTTATTTCTAGGAAGAAAATTAAAATTTGATATAATCATTACCAGTAATGTAATAAAAGCTAATAACCTTTTTCCCTTAATTAAAAAATAAACTATTAAGTAATATGCAATTACAAAAATAAAAGAGCCATAACATACCAGCACACTAGAAAAAGGTAATTTACCAACAAAATTCACTAAAAAGAAAAATAAATTTAAA
>ERZ773197.1679-NODE-1679-length-14896-cov-3.270197_pt1 | contig 14896 bp, 9 predicted proteins | sample MGYA00580999_ERZ773197 | MGnify/ENA primary metagenome ERZ773197 (study PRJEB29015, sample SAMEA2738166) | human oral metagenome | biome: human oral; feature: human-associated habitat; material: saliva | place: China | collected 2185 ...
TTGAAAGATTGTGAATTTTGGTGTTTTAAAATTTAAAAGTAAGAAAATAAATTTAGAATAGTTAAAAAAGTTGAGGAAGTTTACTATTAATAAAGCCCTATAGATGTTAGGAAGTTGCAACAGAATTCATTTGTTATGAATAGATAGGAATTCCTCATAAGATTTTACCTTATAGATATACGTATTCAGTAGAAAAAAGGAGAAAAGGAATTTTTAAGATAATACTGCTTGAAGAAGACTAATTAAGTTAAAAATTCCACTATGTGTCCAAGTAAAATTTATATGTGCAGAGCAAGAAAAAGACTTGATTATCAAAGATTATCTAATTTATTAATGGACAAATCTTCATTATTGTAGATGTCATATTTATTATTTGTAATTCATTTAGATAAGGTTTTTATACTATACTATAAACTTAAATAGGAGGATATTATGGCTAAAGTATTTGATTTAAAAGGAACCACTCTTGAATTGGAAGATTATGATATTGATCTTTCATTTGTTGCATTTTCTTATTTTGCAATCGGTATGGGGGTGCATGATAATTGTTTAGATGCTTATAAAAAAAGTTCTACGATTGGGCTTGCAATAAAATCATTACCTGATGTTATAAGAAAAGATTATGATAGAGCTCAACAGATACTACTAGAAGATTTGCATTCAAGAAAAATTTGGACTGTATCGAAAGAAGATATTACGAATATGTGTATGGAAAGATGTCATTTTTTTGCTGATGAAATGGCAAATTCTTAAGCATAACTGATCAGCAAAAACTAGAAAAAGCTCAAGTAAATTATGAACGAGCAAATAGAAGTAGATTTGTTGGTGGTGGTTTTGGAGCAAGGGGAGCTGTAAAAGGTATGCTTATGGCTGGAAGTTTAAACATTGCTAAATCTTCTTTTCATTCAATTTTTGACTCAATGGAGGATTCTTCTATTAGGAAAAAATATCATAGGGAACTTAACAATTTATATAGAGATCCAAATATACAAAAGGGTTTAGCAGAAGCTTGTAGAAAAGATATAATTGTAATGTATGATATTTTTTTAGAAAATTTTATGTATAGGTATCCTAATATTCCTATAAACTATACAATGGAAAGTGTTTTGAAGGCTGCTTCCATTCTCATAAATATTGAGGGAGGGTTAATTTCAGAACAAAATATTGAAGATGCCTATCTGGATGCACTTGCTATATTTCCTCCAATAATAGTAACAAATTATAAAGATATTTTTTATAAAACTAGCATCAGTATTGATGATATGATTAAACTTGGGTATTGCTATGAACATGGGAAAGAAATGGAAGACTTTGTAAATGAGGAGTACTTAGCATATGATACTTTTGATGATAATTCACTAGCTAAACTAGATGAGAATATTTATTTTGATGTGACAAAAAGTGTACTTAATGAGAGTGTGACATTTATAGCAACTACATGTGTAGCTTATGTACAATATAGAAAGATGAGTAATTCTTATTTGAATCAATTATATACATTTGATGATGGTGATAATTATGTATTGGCAAAAACTTTAGCATCTAAATTTGGAATGGAAGATGATGAAACATTAATTTTATTTATAAATACATATCCATTGGATAAGTATGAAGGAGTTGTTTTAACAGACAAGAGACTTTATGCCTCACAAGATAAGAATATTTTTAATGTTGATACTATAGAAAGAATTTATACTGATAAATGGAGCATATATGTTGATGATGTGCGTATAAATCGAGCACATGATAGAAATGACCAAGCCGAAATGCTTACATTTTTGGTACAGCTCTTACAGCAAAGAAAGGGAAACTTAAAATTACCAGAAAGTCCTGAGAAAAGCAATGTAGTTGTTTCAGATGATGCTATGCCATTGCAAAAAGTTGCATCTAAAAAGTTATCTAACAAGGATATTTGTATCAATCTAGATAATATTTATTTTAGAGACATGAAAGCTTTTAAAAATACTTATGGCTCATATTTTACGGTTAATACTGTGTTAGATGATACTCAGAAAAAGCATCTACAAAAGATTATAAACAACTTTGCTCCTATTGGAAATGATGAATTTATTTATTTTTTTGTTGATAATACTTTTTTTCAATCTGGTAAAGAAGGATTTGCTATTACAAACAAATATTTGTATGCAAACAGTAAATTTGGAAAAGGAGCATTACCATTATCCGATATAAAATCATTTGGTAAGAGTGAAAATTTAATCCCGCATTTTCTTTTAAATGATGAGATTCATCTTCCTTCAAAAACAATAGAAGAAGATGCAAAGGATGTATTATCAGTAGTATTTATGGATGTTATTAGATACATTATGTCCAATAGTTAAACACTTTTTGTGTTCTTGCCTTAAATACAAAGAGATACAAGTAATGAGGATTGATACAAGTATATAGAAAAAATATTGATGTCAGATATGAATGGAGTTTCGGATTTAGGTGTAAATAAATAAAGAAATTCAAGACTTATGAAAAAAATAAAACATGGGAGCTATCTCAAAAGTCAATGTGAAAAATACTTAGATAAAAGTAATTGGTTGATACATTCGAAAAAAACATTTAAAGTCAGTAAATGAGTATATTAGTTATTGAAATATAAGTTATTAAAGATATTAGAAAGGTTAAAGAGTAGAGAAGAAATGTGCAAATGTGCTGTATGAACTAATAATATAGTAAGATGACTGTTTTAAGCTTTAGGATGACTACCGAAATGGTAGAGAATTATTTTAAGAGTGTAGCTTAAACTTTTACCGGGTAGTTTTGTCACATATGTTTGACAATCCTAGACTTAAACTAGATGTTTCTGATTATAAAGAATTTACAATCTTTTTTGGATATGATAGAATTTAGTACAGATAGAAGTTGCAACGGTGAAGAAGAAGAGTAGAAATAGTCAATTTTTTCAAGAGAGCCGATGACGGTGGAAATTCGGTAAAAATATTATTTTGAAAGGAACTTTGGAGTTGTTTTTCGAAAGAAAGAGACGCTATGTAGCGTAACAAGGGTGGAACCGCGGAATGATACTTTCGTCCCTTGGCATTTTTTGCTGAGAGACGGAAGTTTTTTTATGCCTATCGAAAAAAGTTTTGATAGTATGAATAAAACAGCAAAAAATAATTTTGTAAACAAATAGATAACAAGAAAGGATGAAGACAATGGCAGTAGAAAAAACAATGGAAAAAATTGTTTCTCTTTCTAAATCAAGAGGATTTGTATTTCCGGGTTCAGAAGTGTACGGCGGATTGGCGAATACTTGGGATTACGGTCCGCTTGGAGTGGAACTCAAAAACAATGTAAAAAAAGCTTGGTGGAAGAAGTTTGTTCAAGAAAGTCCTTACAATGTGGGATTGGATGCGGCAATCTTGATGAATCCGCAAACTTGGGTAGCATCCGGACATGTCGGCGGATTCAGCGATCCGTTGATTGATTGCAAAAAATGTAAATCCCGTTTCCGTGCCGATAAGATTATTGAAGATTTTATCAAAGAAAACAAAGGGGAAGAAATCAATGTAGACGGTTGGGATAACGAAAAATTGGAAGGATTTATCCAAGAAAACCACATGGCTTGTCCGGAATGCGGAGAGTTTGACTATACGGGAATCCGTAAATTCAATCTGATGTTCAAAACATTCCAAGGAGTAACAGAGGATTCTACGGCAGAAATTTTCTTGCGTCCCGAAACTGCACAAGGAATTTTTGTCAACTTCAAAAATGTTCAACGAACTTCTCGTAAAAAAGTTCCGTTTGGAATTGCACAAATCGGAAAGTCTTTCCGTAACGAAATTACACCGGGTAACTTTACATTCAGAACAAGAGAGTTTGAGCAAATGGAATTAGAATTCTTCTGTGCACCGGGAGAAGATTTGAAATGGTTTGAATACTGGAAAGAATACTGCAAAAATTTCTTGTTGAGTTTGGGGATTCAAGTTGATAACTTGAGATTGAGAGACCATGCTCCGGAAGAGTTATCTCATTACAGCAATGCGACAACAGACTTTGAATACAAGTTCCCGTTCGGATGGGGAGAGTTGTGGGGAATTGCGGACCGTACTGATTTTGACTTGAAACAACATATGGAGCACTCCGGTGTGGATATGAAGTATCAAGATCCGACTACTAATGAAAAATATATTCCATACTGTATTGAGCCTTCTTTGGGAGCAGATCGTGTGACATTGGCGTTCTTAATCGATGCGTATGATGAAGAAGAATTGGAAGACGGAACAGTTAGAAATGTATTGCGTTTCCATCCTGCTTTGGCACCGTTTAAGGCGGCTGTTCTTCCGTTGACAAAGAAATTGTCCGAACCTGCAACAGAGTTGTTCCAAGATTTGGCAAAATATTTTAATGTGGATTATGATGAAACGGGAAGTATCGGAAAGAGATATCGTCGTCACGATGAGGCGGGAACACCGTTCTGTATCACGTTCGATTTTGATTCTTTGGAAGATAAGTGCGTTACCGTTCGTGACCGTGATACAATGGAACAAGTTCGTATGCCGATTGCAGAATTAAAGTCTTATATTGAAGAGTCACTACAATTTTAAGAAAGAAATTACAGATAAAGAGACAGATAGCAGATGATTCTGCTATCTGTTCAACATTATGGGAGAGTTAAAATGGTCGAAGAACTATAGGAAGTAAATGAATATATTGCAACCGATGAGATACAGGAATATGTTATTATTTTGTTACACTTATCACGAGGATAGTGTGATAGAATAGTATTGAAAGTATTTTTTGTAATCGTACAGCTTGGAGGGATGGATATGGAACGAAATTTTAAAAAATTTTTGTCAGTGACACTCGGCTCAGTGCTTATGTCCATTGGATTTTATTTTTTCCTTGTGCCTTCTCATTTGGTAACAGGTGGAGTAACGGGGCTTGCTTTGATTATCAATTCTTTGATACCGAATTTTCCGACCGGGGGATTCATGATTTTAATCAATATCGTTTTGTTTATTTTGGCATTTATCTTTATCGGCAAAGAATTTGGCGGATATACGATGTATTCCAGTTTTTTAATTTCAGGTCTGATCACATTGTTGGAATATTATTTTCCGCATGTAGAGCCGTTGACGGATGATTTGTTAATCAATCTGTTGTACGGAATCTTAATCAATGGTCTGGGCTATGCCTTTATTTTCAGTCAGAATGCTTCTACAGGAGGAACTGATATTGTCGCAAAAATTATCAATAAATTTACTCATATTGATATGGGAAAAGCTTTGTTCCTATCCGATTTTTCAATCACTGTGTTGGCAGGCGTGATATTCGGACCTAAATTAGGATTGTATGCATTGCTTGGTATCTTACTTAATTCTATGATTATTGACAAATTGCTTGCCGGTTTCAATGTTCGAATCAATATGACAATCAATAGTGTCAAGAATCAGGAAATCAACGATTACATCCTTCACGAATTGATTCGGGGAACAACAATTTATTATGCACGAGGCGGGTTTTCTAATGATGAGAAGACGATTATCAACACAATCGTTACCAGAAAGGAATACCTTAAGATAAAGCAGTTTGTCAAAGAGATTGATCCGTTGGCATTTATTTCCATCAGTTTTGTGAATGAGGTGCTTGGGGAAGGGTTTAGTTACCATCGTGACAATAAACCGACGAAATGATATTTTTGAGCGGGAAGAGTACTTTTTTCTATTAGAAAAAATTCTTTCTGAACGGAAACGGAACTTATATGGAGGAAAAAAGTATGTTTAAAACAGTTGGTTTTATGATAGTGCCATCAATTATTTTACTAATCGTTGCCACGGTTATTTTTGTTAAAGTGCTTGGTCAAGGCTCAAAGAGGTACGATATTTTTGAGATTGAGGGCAATGAAATGGTGGTTTTGGCAGGAATACCTGTAAGATACAGAATCAATGATATTGAAACAGTTACATTCTCAAATGTATTGGGAAGATACGGCAGTTTCGTAGGTATTATGAAAATAAAGAAAAAAGATGCTATGTTTGGGAGAAGATTTTTGTTTGATGCGAGTACTTACCATAAAAAGTTTGTATTGACCAGTACAAGAGAAGAGATAGATCTTGCAACCGACATATTGATTGAGAAACTCAAAGGTCATGGGATTGCATACAAGAAGATTGAATATGTGACCGATGATGAGATTAAGGAGCTCATTGCTCAGGCGAACCAAATGGATGACGAATTGGATGAAGAGTAACTCATATCATGGTACCACATCAAAAAAACCCGCGTTTAAAATGCGGGTTTTTTGTATGTCAGAGAAACATATTTGTTGTAGATGGAACCGGAGAGTGTGTAGACATCGTTATCAAGATAGGAAGATATAGGATACTACCACTACATGAATTCATATCCGTTTAGTGAATCATTTCATTTAGAATGGTGACATCAGTTTCTCTCATTCCGTATTTTGCAATATGACCGACTGTTTTGATGGTTTCATCGACGGTTTCTTTGACAATTCCGTCTCCCGATACAAAACTGTTATCTGTGCGCGCTTGTCGATATCCCAAAAATGCATTGTTAATAGAGGATGCTATTTTCATTGCGCAGGAAGGTTTTGCTCCGTCGCATAAGATACCGGAATTTCCGGCAAGAGAATTGACAAGAGTTTCTTTGATGATGTTTGTAGGTTCGTTGTTAAGGAACGCAACACCTGCAACGCCTGCCGATGCGGCACATACAACTCCGCAGTAGGCTGAAAGGCGACCGATTCCCTTTTTTTGGTACAATCCAATCAAATTGGCAAATATCAACGCACGATATAGTTTATCCGCTTCTATTTTGAAATGTTCCGCATAGATGATGATAGGAACAGAGATGGTGATTCCCTGATTTCCACTTCCCGAATTGATGATAACAGGCATTTCACATCCGCTCATCCGTGCATCAGATCCTGCTGCAGCATAGGCTCTTGCTTTTTCTTCAATGTTATCGGAAACTTCCAAGATGAGTTTTCCGATATTTGCTCCATAGCTATGTTTGATACCTTCTTCGGCAATTGCTTTATTATATGAAATTTGTAAGTCCAAGATAGGCTTGATATCTTCATAGTCGCATTCTTGTGCAAAATCATAAATTTCATCAAACGAGAAACTGGAATAGGTAAGTTCCTGAAAAGATTTCTCCTTATGTAATAAAATATCATGATCCTTTTCAATATGAATGATGTTTGTATGCTTTCCTTCTACAATAACGGTAGCATAGGAATCTTCTTTTGTTCCCTTGATAGCAATGTATAGATTTTCCACATCGGGTACTAATTTGATGGTACAGTAACCGTTTTGAATCATTTCGGTAGCGCGTTCAATATCTTTCGGTGTGGTGTCGGTCAAAACTTCCAATTCTTTTTTGGGATTTCCGGCTAAAACACCGAGTGCGCAACTGATTTCAATTCCTTTTTTACCGCCTGCACCCGGAACAATAACACTTTTTGCGTTTTTTATCATATTTCCACTGCAAGAAATTTCGATATGTTCCGGAATTTCTCCCAACACTTCACGAACTTTGGATGCAACAAATGCAAGTGCAATTGGTTCAGTGCAACCGAATGCAGGAAGCAGTTCAGATTTCAAAAGTTCCTTGTAATTCATGATATCTCCTTATTTTTTCTGATACTAATATTTATGAAAAGCATATTAGTCAATCCAATCTCTGATACTTGTACCATAACTTTTTATCATCGTATGATATGACATATCGTCTATTAGGTTCTTGCAATATCATACAATAACATCATACCAAAAAAAGTTTTTTTTGTAAAATAGATGAATGCTTTTTTGTCATATCTTAATTTGTTATTTAAATATCTTGTTGTTGGCGTAATGAAGAAAAATAAAAGTTTCTGTTGATTGATGCTTCGCTTATTCTTAACGAAAGGAAAAATGGAAGGACATATTGTCATGTTGTACAGAAAGGGCTTAATTTATATTAAAACTTTTTATTAATACTCAAATTCCATAGAATCATTCCATTCTTTGGAAGAAAATAATAGAGTTCAGATAGTTAGAAAAATGATGAACATGCTCTGTGAAAGTGTCCATAAATGGATGAATGAAACAAATCATAAGAATCACTTGTAGAGATTGAATGGGTTTCATCATTTTATCAAATTTTCGTATGATAACGTTGTCATACTCCGGATGAATCGATATCTCATGGAACATCAAGAAGTGAGACAGATATCAATAAGGAAATGTTGATACAGAATAGGGAGCGTTATGGAGAACAGTACTGTAGGAGATAGGTACTGTTATGGAGAGGGATATAGGAGATATAGATTGCTTTGACTGATAATAGAGATACGGAGACAAAATAAAAGCCTATTGTGTAAGCTGTTCACACGATAGGCCTTTTCTTATTGATTACGGAAAGAGTTCGGTTAGTATTGTTTTTTTCACAATCTCTAACAGAACGCTCCTTTAGGATTCCTGTTTTTGTTGTTTCAGATATGCATTGATAAACGGCATGATGTTTCCATCCATAACAGATTGCACAGATCCGATTTCGTGATTGGTGCGATGATCTTTTACCAAGGTGTATGGTTGAAAGACATAGGAACGAATTTGGCTGCCCCATGCAATTTGAGAATACTCTCCCGAAATGTCTTCAATTTTTTCTTTGTGTTCTCTGATTTTGATATCCATGAGCTTTGAGAACAACATTTTCATTGCAGTTTCACGATTGCTATGCTGTGAGCGTTCGTTTTGGCACGTTACGACAATTCCGGTCGGGATATGAGTAATACGAACGGCAGAGTCCGTCTTGTTGACATGTTGTCCGCCTGCTCCCGATGCTCGATATGTGTCAATTTTCAAATCATTGGTATCAATGTCAACTTCCACGGTGTCATCCATTTCCGGAATGACATCAACAGAAGTGAAGGAAGTATGTCGTTTTCCTGAGGAGTCAAACGGAGAGATACGAACAATTCGATGAACTCCTTTTTCGCTCTTTAAGAAACCGTAGGCATTGGGACCTTCTATTTGAAGGGTCACACTTTTGATTCCCGCCTCCGAATCGGACAAGCTGTCCAACTCAATGACACGATACCCCATGTCATGACAAAAACGCAAATACATACGGAGCAACATCTGAGCCCAATCTTGTGCATCTAATCCGCCGGAACCCGCATGAATGGATAAAATAGCATTGTTGCCGTCATATTCTCCATCCAACAAGGTTTGGATTTTAAGTTGCTCCATTTTTTCCGACAACTCGTTGATGCACTGTTCCAGTTCTTTCTCCAACTCGGAATCTTCTTTTGTCAGCTCAAACAGAATTTCCACTTCTTCCAATTCGGAAAACGCAGAGGAATAGATATCAATGGTTCGTTCCAATTCTTTGTTTCGTTTCACAATATGTTGCGACACTTCCAAGTTGTTCCAAAAATCAGCATCTTCCATTTTCAAATCATTTTGTTGTTTCTCTTGTTTCAAGGAATCTATGTCAAAGAGAAACCCTCACTTCGTCCAGAGAGTTGCTTATTTTGGAAAGTTTTTCACGATAAATTTGTTCGTTTAACAAATCTTACACATCCTTTCCACAGCATTTTTTATATTTTTTTCCGCTTCCGCAAGGACATTCGTCATTACGCCCTACCTTTTGAGTTTGTTTGACGGTTTGTTGGGAAGAATCGGCTGTTTGTTCTTTCGCAGATGTAACATCAACGACTTGTTTTCTTTGAGGAATGACATCTTGCGGTCTCACTTTTATCACAGTAGGTTCTTCTGCCGGTTGTACCTGTTCTTCTTGTTCTTCTTTTTTAGTCAAGGTTACATTCAGAACATAGCGAACAGTATCCTCTTGAATCAGGGCATTCATTGCATCGAACATATCAAAACCTTCCATTTGATATGCTCTGACAGGGTTTTCCTGTCCGAGTGCACGAAGACCGATTCCTTGTCGAAGCTGATCCATGGCATCGATATGGTCCATCCATCTGCTATCTACTGCCTGTAATAGGATGACACGCTCCAATTCACGGAATTGCTCTTCCGGAATTTGACTTTCCTGTTCATGGTATCTTTTAAGTGCAAGTGTTGTAATTTGATCGATAAAGGCATCTTTGTCCAGATTTTCCTTAGAGTATGCGTCCGGATTCAGATGAATTCCGCACACAACGGAAAGTTTTGCAAACAGACCGTGCAAATCCCATTCTTCTTCATATTCATTGGCAGGCATATATTGCATAATAATAGAATCTACCGTAGCACGAATCATATTTTGAATTTCATCCGTGATATTTTCGCCTTCCAGTACACGGCGACGTTCTTTGTAGATGATTTCTCTTTGTACATTCATAACATCATCATATTCAAGGACACTTTTACGAATTCCGAAGTTGATTCCTTCGACTTTCTTTTGTGCCCCTTCAATTCTTTTGGTAAGCACTTTTGCCTCAATCGGTTCATCATCATCCATAATACCGAATCGATCCATCAATTCGCTCATTTTTTCGCCACCGAACTTACGCATCAAGTCGTCTTCCAGAGAAATGAAAAACTTGGTATCTCCGGGATCGCCTTGACGACCGGAACGACCACGCAACTGATTGTCGATTCGTCTGGATTCGTGGCGTTCTGTACCGATGATTCCGAGTCCGCCGACCTCAGCTACTTTTTCCTGTTCCTCTCTGAGCTCTTCTTTTTTCTCTTTCAAAATTCTTTGATAAGTTTCTCTTGCAGCTAACAGTTCTTCATCTTCTGATGGAGCAAAACCTGTTGCGAATGAGATAACATGGTCTTCGTATCCCAGTTTACGCATTTCTTTATTTGCCATAAAGTCAGGGTTACCGCCCAAGATAATGTCAGTACCGCGGCCTGCCATGTTGGTTGCGATGGTTACGGAATTAAAACGACCTGCTTGTGCAACGATTTCAGCCTCTTTTTCGTGATTTTTGGCATTCAACACTTCGTGTTTGATGCCTCTTCTCTTCAGTTTTTCAGAAAGTTTTTCGGAGTTTTCAATAGAAATGGTACCGACTAAAAGAGGTTGTCCCGTTTCATGTTTTCTGGCTACTTCTTCTACAACGGCATTGAATTTCGCCTCTTCCGTTTTATAAACAACATCATTCAAATCTTGACGAACGATAGGACGGTTGGTCGGAATTTGTACAACATCCATATTGTAGATAGAACGGAATTCTTCTTCTTCCGTTTTTGCCGTACCTGTCATTCCGGATAATTTTTGGTACATTCTGAAATAGTTTTGGAATGTGATAGTAGCAAGTGTTTTGGATTCTCTTTGAATCTTCAAGCCCTCTTTTGCTTCGATAGCTTGATGTAATCCGGCAGAATAACGACGACCGAACATCAAACGTCCCGTGAATTCGTCTACGATAACGATTTCGCCGTCTCTTACTACATAGTCTACATCTAAACGCATCAAGGTATTGGCACGAAGAGCCTGACCGATATTATGATAAATTTCCATGTTGGCAATATCTGTCATACTTTCTACACCGAAGAATCGTTCTGCTTTTTGCAAACCGATTTCTGTTAGGGTAGAGGCGTTTTCTTTTTCATTTACAATGTAATCGTCCTCTTCATGAAGCGTTTTGATAAAGGTATCCGCTTGTGTGTAAAGAGAGGTCGATTTGTCTCCTTGACCTGAAATAATCAACGGAGTTCTTGCCTCATCGACCAAAATGGAGTCGACTTCATCGACAATAGCATAATTCAGAGGTCGTTGTACCATTTCGTGTTTGTAGATTACCATGTTATCTCTCAGGTAATCAAACCCGAATTCATTGTTTGTACCATAAGTGATATCCGCATTGTATGCAGCACGTCTTTGTGTATTGTTCAACCCATGAACAATAACCCCCGTGGATAAGTCAAGGAAGTTGTATAGTTTGGACATCCATTCCATATCCCGTTTTGCAAGGTAGTCATTGACAGTGATAACGTGGACTCCCTTTCCTGTCAGTGCATTCAGATAGACAGGAGCAGTTGCTACCAATGTTTTTCCTTCTCCTGTCTTCATTTCTGCGATACGACCTTCATTCAATACAATTCCACCCATCATTTGAACATCGTAGTGTCTCATGCCCAACACTCTGGAAGAAGCTTCACGACATACAGAGAATGCTTCCGGCAAAATATCATCCACCGTTTCTCCGTTTTGCAATCTTTTTTTAAATTCACTTGTTTTTGCAACTAATTCGGCATCTGACAACGCCTTGATTTTCGGTTCAAAAGAATTGACAATTGCTACCTTTTTTTCCAGGCGTTTGATTTCTCGGTTAGAGAAAAAGGAATCCAATATACCCATTTGTAATTACCTCGTTTCTTATATAAATAAATTATTAATTTCTAATGGAAGATAGATATAAATCCGTTTGGACAAATATCTGTTTTCGTTTCAGTAAAAGCTTGCCTTTCATTATATCAAAAATATTTTAAAAATAATAGAAGACTTAACGCCTAGGAATTATCCTGAAAGTTTTAATAAAATTAAAAATGCAATTATAGAGGATATCAATGGACGTTAAAAGTTTTATGAAGTACTTTTGAAGTATTTTGTGTTAAAAGCACCTATAAAAAATGTTGAATTATGGAATGGGTGCAAATAAAAGCCCTGTAAATGCTTGTTTTATAATAGGCAGCAGGCTTTATATGAAGAGTGGGAATAATATCAAAAAAAGAAATTTTTGAATAAAAAATAACTGTAACTAAAAAATTTTAAAAATGAGGATATTAATCTCCATTTTTTAAAAATATTTTAAAAGATTTGATTTTTTAGTAAAAAGGTGTATAATAAAACTAAACAAGTATTAATATATATTAAGGAGATAAATATGGATTTTAAAGAAAAATTAAAGAAATATGCTGAAACTATAATAAAAGTTGGAGCAAATGTTCAAAAGGATCAATTAGTAGTTATAAGAGCTAATATTGAAGCAAAAGATTTAGTTAGAGAATTATCTGAAGAAGCTTATAAAGTTGGAGCTGGAAATGTTAATGTTGTTTGGAGAGATGATATAATAACAAGACAAAAATTTGAATATGCGAGTATAGAAACTCTTTCTGATGTTAAACAATGGACAGTTGATCAATTTACTGATTATATTGATAGTAATGCAGTATTTATTTCAATTGTTGGAGATGATCCAAATAATTTAGATGGTTTAGATATAAATAAAATTAAAGCTAGTAGTATTGCTAATTCTAAAGCTATGAAATATTTTTCATCTTCATTAATGGCAGATAAAAATTCATGGTGTGTTGTTGGTGCACCAACAGTAGCATGGGCAAAAGTAGTATTTCCACTTTTATCAGAAACAGAAGCCGTTAATAAGTTATGGGAATTAATTTTTTATACTTCTAGAATAGGTGAAAGTGACTCTGTTAAAGATTGGGAAGAACATATTAATGAACTTAGTAGCAGAGCAAAATATTTAAATGAAAAACAATTTAAATATCTAAAATATACAAGTGATAAGGGAACTAACTTAACAATTGAATTACCACAAAATCATGTATGGAATGCTGCTGGAAGTGGTTTTAATTCAAAAGGAGTTAGTTTTACAGCCAATATGCCAACAGAAGAAGTTTTTACCCTTCCACATAAAGATGGTATTAATGGTATTGTATATAGTACAAAGGCTTTAAATTACAATGGAAATATTATAGATGAATTTAAGTTAGAATTTAAAAACGGAAAAGTTGTTAGTTATTATGCAGAAAAAGGTTATGATGTATTGAAATCTCTATTAGAAACAGATGAAGGTGCTTTGTCTTTAGGTGAAGTTGCTTTAGTACCATTTGATTCTCCGATTTCAAATACAAACACAATGTTTTTTGAAACTCTTTACGATGAAAATGCATCATGCCATTTAGCTTTAGGTAAAGCATATCCAACTTGTTTAAAAGATGGAGAAAAAATGACAGAAGAAGAGCTTAAAGATAAGGGTGCTAATGATAGTTTAGTTCATGTTGACTTTATGGTTGGAGATGAAACTTTAAATATTGTTGGAATAACTGAATCTGGAAATGAGATTCCTGTATTTACTAACGGTAATTGGTCAAATTAAAATTAATGCAGGAATTTTCCTGCATTTTTTTATTAATTAGAATAAATAAGTTTATATTAAATATAAACTATTTAAAAAAATTTTTTAGGAGGATTTTGATTATGAGTAAAGCAAAGAAAAAAGCATTTACATTAATTGAACTATTGGTTGTTATTGCTATACTTGCTATATTAATATTAATAGCAGTTCCTAGGTATAACAATTCTAGGGTAAAAGCAGATAAAACTGCGCATGCAGCTAATGTAAAAGTATTGGAAGTAGCAGGACTTAGATACTTAACAGAAGAAAAAGTTGAATCCGATAAGGATATAACTGATGATTTAGTTGCTAAAAAATATGTTAAAGAAATTCCAAAATTACCTAAGTCAATTAAAGGAACAGCTTATAAAGTAGAGATCAAAAATGGTGATATTGTAGTAACACCATCAGTTGAAAAAGATGATTAAGAGAAAGTCATTTACTCTTATTGAATTAATCGTCTGTTTAGCAATTATTTCTGTTATGATTTTAGTTATTAGAGTAAGCTTTATTAATAATAAAAAAACAATAGCTTTAGAGGAACTAAAAATTATAGCAGAAAGTATAGAAAATGCAAAAGTCTTTTCCATAGAAAATAAGAAGATAGTAGTTATTAAAACAAATTCGCATGATAATACTTTTGATATAAAATCTGAAGGTTATTTTTTTAAAAAAATTTATTGTAAAAATTTAAATATTTTAAATAGTATTCAATTAGACTTTAATAATAGAGGCATACCAATTGAGGGAAAGACTTTTAAATTTTCTTATGATAAAGAATTTTATGAAATAAGAGTAAGACCAGTAACCGGATTTATAAATGTGATAATAAATGAA
>ERZ773197.1682-NODE-1682-length-14871-cov-2.931156_pt1 | contig 14871 bp, 7 predicted proteins | sample MGYA00580999_ERZ773197 | MGnify/ENA primary metagenome ERZ773197 (study PRJEB29015, sample SAMEA2738166) | human oral metagenome | biome: human oral; feature: human-associated habitat; material: saliva | place: China | collected 2185 ...
CCGCACACCGCGGCAGCAAACGGCGGGGATGCGGGTTTTACTCTGCGTGGAGTAGTCCTAGTTTTCGGCGGAGTCTTCTTCTGCGCCGTCATCAAGGGAACCGAATATGCCTGTGCCCAGCGAATCACCGCTCATGGAAGAGGTCTTGCGCAGTTCCGCCGAGGCGTGCTTATGCAGGTTGCCTTCCTGATCGGCGATCTCCCAGTCCCACATGAGGTTGCCGTTTACAAGGCCCCACAGACGCACGGATCCGGCGTAGTCGTGCGATATTTCGTCGCGCAGCAGGTTACCGGTCTGCATGCGCACAACCGGTCCCTTAATCATGCCTACGTAGTTTTCACTGATTCCGCCAGGGTGCGCAATGGTGGCGATCAGATTGAACCCATCATCTTCGTTGCGCAGAGTTTCAACCGATTCCGCATCGGCAAAAGCGGGGACAATATCTTTGGGTACCAGCCCGAACCCGCCGTCGGCATCCGTGAGGGGGCGGTCGATCTGCCAAAAACCGGTTTCAAGGGTAATCGGGCGCAGTTTCTGCCCGTTGTCGTCAAGAAGAAAGGACTCGGCGCGGTATTCCAGGTACGGCAGACCGTCTTGGGTGAAGTTAATAATCTGCCCGAAGGGGGTATTCTCTTGTCCTTCGTACCACATGGTTCCGGTACCTTCCCAGGTACCCAGAAGCCACGCGAAGGGAACGAGCTCGGGGGTTAGGTTGGTTGGAATTTCAATTGCCATTCCCCTATTCTAGGGGTTTTCTGTGGCCAGCAGTTCAAAACGTGGGCTATTTCGCTATAGGCTGGGATGCACGAGAGCCGGGCATGCAAAAGCCCCCGGCACTGTCTGCGCACCCCCGCCGGGGTGCCTCAGCGTTAACCGGGGGCACCGTGAGCCTTCCTCGGCTCAAAAAATTTTACGCTCTACTTCTGCCCTGCGAAGAGACCCTTAAGTACTGCGTATGCACCAACGGCGATGCATACCGAGATGAGAGCCATCAAACAGATGAAGAAGATCTCTAAGTACAAGATGTTGTCCATGCCTTAAAAATACCATAGATAGCTGAGCTAAAGCACGGATCACGGCGCTCTCTCCTGGGTAAAAATAACTTTAACGCGCACCGCTGCTGCGTGTTTTAGCTCCGTTGAAGGTACTGTGCCCGAAGAGCACACAAAGGCATGAGTAAAATAGTACAAAACCGTGCGAGTAAGGATTGCAGATTCAGGAGGGTGTATGTACCGCATTGCGTTACTGAGCGATGCGCCGCGAGCGCAAGAACTCATTCCTGCCCTCAGCCTGCTCAGCCACCGTGTGATTGAGCTTCCCCTCGATTCGCCCCTGAGTACTATCGGCACGGAACACGATATTGTTATTCTGGATGCGCGCCAAAACCTGCTCAAAGCACGCAATACCGCCCAGCTTTTGAAGACCGCGGGCATCACCATCCCGCTCATGATTGTCCTGACCGAGGGCGGAATGGCGGCTGTTTCTGCCTCGTGGCAGGTGGACGATATTGTGCTGGATCAGGCTTCGCCCTCCGAAATGGATGCGCGCCTGCGCCTGTTGGTTACGGCGCCCGAGCTCAAAGATACGGATGATCGCAGCCAGCAGATTATCCGCATCGGCAATCTGGTCATTGATGCACAAACCTATTCGGCGCATCTGAACGGGGCAGCACTCAACCTGACCTTCAAGGAATTTGAGCTTTTGAAGTTTGTGGCGCAGCATCCCGGGCGAGTATTTTCGCGGGCGCAGCTACTCTCGGAGGTCTGGGGCTACGATTCATACTATGGTGGTACGCGCACGGTCGATGTACACGTTCGTCGGCTGCGTTCAAAGCTCGGTTCTGAGCACGAACAGATGATTACCACGGTACGTAATGTGGGGTATTCGTTCCACGCGCAGAATACGCATCATGATCCTTCTGCCGAAGACTAACGGCGCGGCGAAATACTTTTCTTTTTCTGGTGCGCTGAAGATTGCGCTTATTGCATCAAACCGGTTCAAACGCAGGCTTTCACCCGGTAAAGTTAAACAGTAGGCAATGTGAAAGAAGGCGAGAATGGCGGCATCACCCGAAAACTTCACCCTCGACTCTGGGCACTACGAAAATATGCCCCTCAATGCTGAGCTTCTAGAGCATTTCACGCAGTTCGCACGCGCCGTACAGAAGCACGACGGCACCCCGGCTTTCTCCGAGCAAACTCTGGTGGAGCTCTCGAAAGCGGTGCGCGGTGAGAGTCTGGTTAAACCGCAAGTTTTCGCGTTCACTTCGGCCGCCGATAATCCCGAGTTACAGGCTGTACTCGTTGCCGTTCCTTCCCCCGAAGACTCTGACGAGCCCGGTGTGCTTGAGGCAGCCGTTCACCCGCAGATGCGCGGGCAGGGGCTCGGTTCCGCCTTCTTCGCTCGCGTTATTGAGGATTTAGGAAGCGAGGTCGCCAACTACAATCTCTGGGTACACGGAAGCGCAACCGACACCGGCATTGAGAGTCCCGCCAATGAGCTCGCCGAAGCCGCAGGTTTCACCCCGGTACGCGTGCTGTACAAAATGGTACTTCCGCTTGACGAGCAAACCCGTGAGAATCTTGCCGAGCTCTCGGATGCGCGCACCCTGCCCGACTCGCTTGAGCTGCGCACCTTCACCCCCGCCGACGAAAACCCCTGGCTTCGCGTTAACGCGGAAGCCTTCGCCGAGCACCCCGAACAAGGTCGCCTGACTCTCGCGGACTTACGCGAGCGCACCGGCAGCGACTGGTTCCGCCCGGAGGGGTTCTTTCTCATCTCTGAGCGGGAAGACCCGCATAATATTGCGGCGTTTACGTGGACAAAAATTCCCACCGCTCAGACCGAGCCGGGGCAGCCGCTCGATGATCTGGTGCCTGCGGGTGAGATTTATGTGGTGGGGGTCAGTCCAAACGCCCAGGGTAGCGGTCTGGGGCGCACTGTGACCCTGCGTGCCCTAGCGTATTTGGCGCTTGCATCCGACGAAAACGGCGAGCCTCTGCACGCAATCGAGCTGTATGTGGACGCCGATAACGCCCCTGCGTTGAAGCTCTACGAGTCGTTAGGATTCGCAGTTGCGACCGTGGATCGCATGTACGCCCCCGAACGCGGATCCGGCAAGAGTTCGTCTAACGGTGTGGATGCGGGCGTGCTCTCCGCTGTTACCACGGCGGTTATCTCGACCGGCAGCATCTAGCGTTTATTCGGGGTGGGGCGCGGATCCTTTACCGGCTCACACCCGTACCGAACGTTCTTTCTGCGTTGTGCTCGATGACGAGCGGCGCATCGTAAGCTTAGTCCCTCAACATAGTAAGGAATAGCCTGTGGCACCCCACCCGCATACCAAAAAGAATACCGAACCGGCACCGCTGACCGGGTTGATTCACATCGGAAACGATATCTCGAAGATTGAGCGTGCCGATACCCGTGCCGACCGCATTGAGGCGGGTGAAAAACTCGATTTGCCCAGCATCGAAGGCGATTTTGGGGCCGAGCGTTTTCTCGACCGTGAAAGCAGCTGGCTCGATTTTAATTCCCGGGTGCTGGAGCTCGCCGAAGACCCTGATCTGTACCTGCTGGAGCGCCTGAATTTTCTTTCTATCGTGGCCTCGAACCTTGACGAGTTCTTTATGGTGCGCGTGGCGGGGCTCAAACGCCGCATCGCTACCGGACTGGCGGTACCTTCCGCCGCAGGGTTGAGCCCTGACGAACAGATGGAAGCGATCTCGACCGCCGCTCACAGCTTACAAAAGCGCCACGCCCAGGTATTCCACGAGCAGATACTTCCCGAGCTGAAAAAACAGAACATTCATATTGTGGGCTGGGATGACTTGGATGCAGACGCTAAAACCCGTTTGCGCCAAGAATTCCTGCGCGATATTTTCCCGATTCTCACCCCGCTCGCGGTAGACCCGGCGCACCCCTTCCCCTATATTTCGGGGCTTTCACTGAATCTTGCGGTGCTGGTTCGTAACCCGCAGACCGGCAAGGAACTTTTCGCGCGTGTGAAGGTGCCCGATCAGCTTGACCGCATGATTTCGGTGGATGGTCCCCGCGCCGCCAACACGACCGGCAAGGAATCCCGCTATATTCCGCTAGAGGTTATCATTGCAGAGCACCTTGACACGCTCTTCCCCGGCATGGAGGTTGTTGAGCACCATGTCTTCCGCGTAACCCGTAACGAAGACCTCGAGGTTGAAGAGGACGATGCCGAGAACCTGCTGCAGGCCCTCGAAAAGGAGCTGCTGCGCCGCCGTTTCGGCCCGCCCGTGCGTCTTGAGGTTGAAGATACGATCAACCCCACGATTCTTGACCTGCTTATTTCTGAGCTTAATATCGACGACTCCGAAGTATACAAGCTCCCCGCGCCGCTGGATTTGCGTGGTATGGGCGCGATCGTGCGCGCCAACCGTCCCGCGTTGCACTACCCCAAGCATATTGCGCATACCTCCCGCTGGCTCAACGCCGCCGAAACCGCCAAAGAGGCGGACGTGTTTGCCGCAACCCGCGATCACGATGTACTTTTGCACCACCCCTACGATTCCTTCGCCACCAGTGTGCAGGCGTTTCTTGCGCAAGCGGCGGCCGACCCGAAGGTACAGGCTATCAAGCAGACCCTCTACCGCACCAGCGGCGACTCCCCCATTGTCGATGCGCTGATCGAAGCCGCCGAAGCAGGCAAACAGGTTGTCGCCCTCGTTGAAATTAAGGCCCGGTTCGACGAAGAAGCCAATATATCCTGGGCGCGCAAACTCGAACGCGCGGGCGTGCACGTGGTCTACGGTCTGGTCGGACTGAAAACCCACTGCAAGCTCTCCTTGGTAGTGCGCCGCGAAGGCAACCAGCTGCGCCGTTACGCACACATCGGCACCGGCAACTACCATCCCTCCACCGCACGGTTCTACGAAGACCTCGGCATTATCACCTGTGACGAGCAAATTTGTGAGGACGTCTCGCGCCTGTTCAACCAGCTCTCCGGGTACGCACCGAAAACCACCTACAAATCGCTGCTCGTCGCCCCGCGTTCGCTGCGCAGCGGGCTCATCGAGTGCATCAACCGCGAAATTGAGAACCATAAGGCGGGTAAGGAAGCGCGCATCCAGATCAAGTGCAACTCCATGGTGGACGAGGCGATTATCGACTCCCTCTACCGCGCCTCGCAGGCGGGAGTTCCCGTCGATGTGGTCGTGCGCGGTATTTGCGCCCTGCGCCCCGGTGTGCCCGGACTCAGCGAGAATATCCGGGTGCGCTCAGTGCTCGGGCGCTTCCTGGAGCACTCGCGTATCTTCGCGTTCGAGAATGCGGGTGAGCCCATCGTCTATATCGGGTCTGCCGATATGATGCACCGCAACCTCGACCGCCGCATCGAGGCGCTCGTAAGGGTCAAAGACCCCCGCCATATCAAGTACCTGCTCGACATGTTCACGGTCTACATGAGCGATGAATCCCGCACCTGGCACCTCTCGGGTGACGGCACGTGGAAGCGTTTCGATACTGATGCCGACGGCAACCCGCTGCGCGATGTGCAGTCCTATTACCTGCGCTCGCGCTCTCGGAAGAACCACGACAAGATTTAGCGTTTTCCCCTTCCGTAACTTCTGTATGCAGGTGGCTTTCAGACCGAAAAGTAGCACTATAGTGAATTTTCGGTCTGAAAGCCACACTATATGCCCATAATTGCGCTCCGCAGGGCGCCAAGCCACGTAACATTCGGATTTTTACTACGAAGGTGAACACAAGGTTACGGGACGGTGACGGCTTTGAAGATTTTTCCCCTAGAATGGGAGTACACCGCATCATCACTACCAGCTCGTAGAGGATCCCGTGACCACCGAATCAACGTACTATTCCGCCCACGTATACGATAATTCACTCGCCATCACCCGCACCCGCGAAAACACAGCGCCTGTCGTTGCCGCAGGTGCCCTCGTCTGGCGCTTGCACGGGGAAAAACTTGAAGTGCTCATGATTCACCGGCCCCGCTATAACGACTGGTCTTGGCCCAAAGGCAAACAGGATGCGGGCGAATCGCTCGTTGAAACCGCCATTCGTGAGGTAGGCGAAGAAGTCACCCTCAGAATAACCCTCGGCGTGCCGCTGGCGGTCACCAACTATATGGTCTCGGGGCGCCCCAAGGATGTGTTCTACTGGGCCGCGCAGCTGCCCGTGGGTGAGCATCCCCGCGCTGACGAAGGCGAAGTTGATGAAATCCGCTGGGTAACCCCCAAAGAGGCACGCAAGCTCTTGAGCAACAGCACCGACCACGAGCCTTTGGATGCGCTCGTTGCTCACCATAAAGCCGGTACTCTGCACACTCGCCCGGTCGTCATTATGCGGCACGCCAAGGCAAAACCACGATCTAACTGGACTGCCGCCGACGACGAGCGTCCGCTCGCGGGAACCGGTAAACGCCAGGCGCTTGCGCATAGCCGCCTTCTGGAGGCATACTCCCCCACCCGTTTGCTTTCGTCTCCGTGGCTGCGGTGCATGCAGACCGTGGCGCCCTATGCGAACGACCATGCAATCGCGATCAAAGAGAAGAAGTCCCTCTCAGAGAGCGGCGCGGCAGGGCATCCTAAACGCACGGCAAAAGTGACCGAATCGCTGTTCGTGAAGGAAGTTCCTTCGCTGCTATGCACGCATCGCCCCGTTTTTCCGCTGGTTTTTAAAGCTCTTAAAGGCCACCTCATGAAGGGTTCGGCGAAAATTCTTCCCACCGAAGACCCCTATATGGAGCCAGGAGATGCGGTAGTCCTGCAGGTCTCAACCGCCGAGCACGGTGGTATCGTCTCGGTTGAGACCATCCGCCCGGTTATTGATTAGCACCAGAACTTTCGCGGTTCATGCGCATGGAAGTGCGCGAGTTTTGAGCCCCCTCGAAAACTTTCGAGGGGCTCAAGTATTCCAGATGACTAGACAGGCTCATGCAACGCCTCAGACCCCTACAGGATGTGCTCATATCGGGGGTTCACATCTGGTAACATAAGTTGAGCTTCAACCTTTCACTTAGGTTCAGCATAGTTTCCAGCCACGCATCACGGAAGATACATAAACTATGGGCGAATACGACAACATGCACGTTCTAGAGCGTGATGTTGAGTTCGATTTTAATCATGCCGATATTCTGCTCAGTATATTCAGGTATTTAAAAAGGAAGTTAGAAATACAGCTTCCGGAACGGCAACGGTATATTGGCATAGCCCAACGTGAGTTTAAAGGACATTTCGCACGAGTTTTTGATCAGAACTGTAAATATTCCATCTCTGAATGTAAAAATCTGATTACAGCCTTAGGCGATGCCGCCGCCGACCTGCAGAAATATACTGATGCCGCACACCAAGAAAATGAGAATCGTAAAAAATTCCGTGAGGCTATGGCACATTGGGAGGAAGAAAAGAAGAAGATCAGAGATAACATTGAAAATGATAATCGCAATACATTTATAAGTTTTCAGAAAGATCCCGCTGCCTATTACCCTCCCCGACCACAGCCTAATCTAGATAGCGAAGGTCCCAAGTTCGACGAACGCGCCCCGATTATCAAATCCCGTAATACGGGCAGAAATGCAGAGGTTATTGGGCGCAACCGTACGCATCGCGCCGAAAAGAGAGCTCGGGACGCCGCCCAGGATGCTACCGAGACTACCTCGGCTATTCCCGGCAACCTCGTGACATTTGCGCAAAAGAACTCCAAGTCAGATCAAAGAATTGCCGAGCTTTACTCCAATATCACGAAAAGCTACAGCTCTTTCGCTGAGCATACATCATGGGGTGTTTTTGATGCCGTAAGCCTTTTCAACTCGATCGCAAAATGGGTTGATGCCAACCAATCTGATGTTCGTTGGATTCTCACTGTTGCGGAAGCTTTCGCGACAGCTGGTTCTCAAGGAATGTTAGGTCATATTTATTCTGAAGCAGATTTTTTGGATTATCCGCAGTACCTTAATACGGGGTATATCCGGAATTATCTGAAGGAACAGAAAATTTCTACGGATCGTCCGAGTATTGATGTTTCTCGTGCGACAATAACCGGCGCGGTATACTCAGCGGGATATGCGCTTGATCCCGTAAATGTTGCCACAGGGAATTTCATTGAGCATGAGTGTGATCTCTCCTTCGAGCACGCTCCCGCGGCATCGCTCATCAAGCTTGAACGTATGTACAACAGCGTTGCCGTTACCTATCCCGAAGAAGCTCCTTCGGGTATCTTTGGTTTCGGTTGGTCTTCTACGCTTGATACTCAGCTTACGTTGAGTAACACGGGCGCTGTATGGCACACGCCTGATGGTCGGACTCTTGCATTCCCTCGTATGGGCGACGGTTTTGGTCGTGTTCCTTCCGAATCGTATTGGCTTAGCAAAACTGTTCCCGGCGACGAGCTTTACAGCTATGTTTCCACAGCGACGACAAAAGCAATCAAGACGGCAGAGAACGCTGGGCGCAAGGTCAGCGCACCTACTGCACCCGCATATTATTGGGTTGTTTACAATTCCAAGCACGTTCGATACTTCTACGATCCTTCTGGTGCCTGGACAGGCGTGATGGAGGGGCATTATGCAACCTTAACACTGCCTCTTTACTCATCGGATTCCGCAACGGGTGCGTTAGAGTTGACTGACATTGTTCACCCGGCCTCAGGACGAGGTCTTCAGATACGCTACGGCAACTCACCCCGTGATAACCGTATTCGCCCTGAATCTGCCAGCACCTACCTTATAGATCATGATGTGCAGATACTTGATACCGTCACCTACATTTACGACGATGATGATCTGCTAGCAGCGGTTAACCGTCCCGACGGTATTCGTCGTTACACCCATAACGCTAAGCGCCTTATTGAAGAAGTCTGGGACGTGAACGGCCACCGTGAAGTCACTAATACCTATGACGGCCAAGGACGTGTGGTCCACCAGCTGACTGAACATTCCCGTGAAGTGTCTTTCGTCTATGCTCCGGGCATTATGACGATTGTTGCTGACGCGATAACCGGCGACAGCTCTAATATTTGGCGCTCGGATGAACGCGGACGTCTTAGCTCTATGACGGCTGCTGATGGCAGCCGCCAAGTCATGCGCTACGATAAGTTCGGCAACCGCATCAGCGTTACTGAACGCGATGGTTCTACGATAAGCCGTTCTTACGACTCTCACAGTCGTTTAGCGAAACAACTTACCCCCGAGGGCGCACTGTCTAAGTACACCTGGGACGAACATAACCGCCTGCTCACGACCTCTGTATGTGATTTCCGTGATCGGCTCAACCCCGGTGATCCCGTGGTAGTGTCATATACCTACGAATCAACAGGTGCAAACCCAAACCCCATCACTATGACTGATGGGAACGGACATACTACAGAATACAGCTGGGATGAGTACGGCAACCTTCTGAGCGTTACTGACCCCACCGGTGTACGTACCACATACACCTATAACGCACGTCAAGAACTGATCAGCATAACAAACGGCGTTGGCGATACAGTCCATCTAGAGTACGACAAACACGGTCGAATAGTGCAGGTTAGGGATGCTCTAGGTCACGTAACCTCTACCCATTGGAACTCCGCCGGGCAACTCGCCTCGGTTACGGATGCTGCCGGTTCACGCTGGTCCCTCACGTACCCTGAACTTGCTCCCGAAGAGCTGGATGTTCCTGCTTTTGTACGCCAAAGCGACACTCACCGTGTACGCGATACATCGCGCCCTATGGGTCAGCTGCCCGTTTCTTTGACAGATCCTTACGGTCATGTCACGCACTTTGAGTACAATAACGGCAACCAAATCACCGCTGTCACGGATCCACTGGGTCGTACCAACCGCGCAGTATTTGATGCCTGGGGCAACATGGTCAAGACTATTAATGCCCTCGGTGCCGTAACCAACTATGAATACGATGGCCTGTCACAACTTATTGCGGTGACAGATCCTCTGGGTGCCCGGAGTGAGTTTGACTACGACTTGGCTGGCGAAATTAGCCAGATTACGGATGCTACTGGCGTTGTTACACATCGCGCTGTAGACCGTAGAACGGGCAAAGAAACTACGTCCTCCGGCGGAATACTCGGATCTTCATTCCGTCACGTCGATTATCTGGGACGGGTGATTATTGAGGGCGAGAACAACACCCACTCTTCGCAGCCGGTTAGACGTGCATCTCAAAACTCAAAGTCACCGAGTGCATCCCCAAGAAACAGCGAAACTGTTACCGAGTTTACAACCTATGATGCCGCAGGCAATCCTGTTGAAACTCTTGATGCTCATGGCGGGCTCACCCGCCGCACCTACGATGCGGCAAACCGGCTGATACGCGAGGTATCTGCGGCGGGACGCACCCAAACATTCGACTATGATCAAGCTGGGCGTCTGCGGCGTATAGGTGTGGGGCTAAGCGTACCCGAGCAGAAGCCGACGGTGGGCGAGAACGTGGAGTGGGAAGAGCCTACCGCTTGGGCGTACACAACGCTAACCTACGACGCCGCATCTCGAATTATTGCCCGAACCTATCCTGACGGCACAACTGAACATACGACGTATGATGCCCTTGGCCGGATTGTACGGGTGCAGCATGGGGCTCGCACTGCAACGTATGCATACGACCGGTGCTCACGCCTGATCCGCATGAGTGATAACAGCGCTGGTACCCGCAGATTCATCTATGATGCAGCCGGTCAGCTAGTGACTGCTGTAGATGCCTTAGGGTATCGCACCCATTTCGAGTATGACGCTGCTGGGCAGATGGTGCGCACCCTGGATGCGACCGGCCAGGTCACCACGTATATTTATGACGCCGCAGGTCAGCTTATCCGCACCGTTAAGGGCGCGGGTTCTACGGCAGAGATAACATCTACATACACCTACGATGCCGCAGGTCGTCTGCTGTCTGAAAATAATGGTGAGCGAACCCGTGCATACTCCTACGACTATCAGGGTGGCGGTCTGCTTGCGTCTTTGAGCGTCAATGGTGTGTGCGCGGCGGAGTATTCGTACTCCCCCGGAGTATCATCTGTTGGTCATCGGACCGTGACGGTGCGTGACTACGCCTCAGCTTCTGCACTCAGGGACCGCGATTCTTCCGCCTTTGCTGGCATCGAAAAGCCGTACCTTGAGCATCGTTTTGTCTATGATTCCTCCGACCGTCTGATCTCTCGCAGCCGTTCAGGATTCCTAAGATCGGACGATCAAAGCAACGCTCATGCAGACGATGATATACACGAGCGTCTTCACGCTTTGAATACCTTTATCAAAACCGGCGCATATACGCTGACGTACTCGTATGATGCCGATGGTTATCTGATCACGTCAGTAACCCCTTACGCAAAATCTACACGTACCGTAGATGGCGCCGGTCGAACGGTAGCTGTAACAACACATGCCACGGGACAGCCCGCTCACGACGTTATCTCTTCAGTATTCTCCTACGATCCTCTGGGACGTCTCACGCGGATTCGGGTGGGAGATATGGTGTCTTCCTGGACGCACGAGCGCACTACCGGGCTAATCTCAGACTATGTGCGGGAACAGGCGCTCACCGATGTCCGAGGGTTTGAAGAATCAAAGGTTCTTGAACGCACACAAGTGATCCGTGACCATAACGGCCGCGTGATTGGGCTGGACTCAACGGGATCTGATACTTCACAGGATGGTCTTGTGCTGTACTCCTATGACGATGCCGGGCAGCTTGTGGGCGCCCGTTCAGCATCCCACGTGTGGGAGTGGGAGTACACAGCCGGAGTCATGATGCGCGAGCGCGTCTTTGCTCTCGATAGTTCTAACGGATCTGAACGCTCGGCTACAGGCTCTCGTGTTCTGGAGGGTGAGCGTATCTTCACCCATAACGAAGCGAACCAGTTAGTCGCCGTTGAGGCTCGCGCATACGCAGGTGCACGAGGCGACGCTGGGGAGCTTGCCGCTCATACCATCACGGATTACTCCTACAACCTGGCAGGCGAACGTAGTGGTGAAGTCACGACCGATAAGCTCACCGGCACCTTATACTCTCGCGAATATAGCTGGGGTGCCTACGGCGGTCTGACATCGGTAACAGACTCTGTTTCCTCACGTGTAGGTATTTCACGCACTTCACTGATTTCTGATGCGGTGGGTGAGGTATCCGCTGTGTCTGATGGTGAGGGCATTACAGTGCCTCTCATGTGGGATGCCAGGTCGGATATTCCGCATCTTCTGGGTGCTGGGGCAACGAGCGCGCCCAGCTCTGACGGCGGCTTTTCACAGGCGGGCATACCCGGCGGAGTGACACCTTGGCATACCCTCAACGTCCCCGGATTGACCGGCAGCACCTTCGATTCGGCATTAGGTAGCACACCCGGACTGCCGACAGACTGGGGCGTGCCCTCTGCAAGCGCTACCCCGGTGCCCGGGCTGCCCACCGGTTTCGAGTTCACGGGTGCAGGGTCGCTACGCGTAGCCGGTCTAGATATGCTAGGCGCTCGCGTCTATGACAGCCCTTCACGTCGTTTCCTCTCAACAGACCCGAAGGCCGCAATAGCTGGTTCATCCTGGTTTGCTGACGTTTACGCATATGCAGGCAATAATCCGCTGGAGTATGTGGACCCTCGGGGTGAGCGCCCCATGACGGTTGCAGATTACCGTAAGTATCAGAGCCAAGAAGGCGAACGTTTCATGCAGCAGAGTCTGCGCTTTCTGGCTCTTGTAGGTGTTGCTGGTTCGCTGTTCATAGCGCCGACAAGTATCCTCTTGGCTGGCGGTGTTGGTTTTATTTCTGGTGCCGCCAACGGTGCCGCTGATGGCATGGATTTCCACACCCCCGACGGCAATATCGACTGGGATAAAGTGCAGGCTTACGCCCTTCAGGAAGGCGGGAAAGAAGCACTCACAGCCGCACTCATAGGGATGCTCTTCAAAGCCGGGCCGCCCGTAGCACGCGCCACCGGCAACCAGGCGATGAAAGTCCCCGTTATCTCCAGAACGGTTGATCGGGTTAAGACGTCCCCTGTTGTCATTAAAACCCAAAACACCGTTAATGCCGTCAAAACCCGCATCAACGGAATCCAAGACCGCATTGCCACATGGACGCGCACCAGCCTGCTGGGCATCGAGCACGTAGTGCCCAAAGTGCACCCCACGCCGCACAATAGCCCACATCAGATAGACATACCCAACGGACCCAAACCTACCCATACCGGCTCTCTCGATCCCAGGACATCAGGAACAGTACACGAACCCAATGTGCAGCTGAAACCTGTGGAGGAACCAAAGGTTGAGAACCTGCCTCCGGCGAAAGGTGCGGCTAGTGATTCTACGGCACTGGAGAATCCTGTTACGGCTGATAGGCATGTATCTTGGACAGAGCATCCCCCTGGGTCTACTGTGCAGAATGGTGATCAGACGGCCACATATCTTGCTGGTGATGACTTCAAAAAGCCTCTTGTGAAGAATACTAAGGACAGCTCTCGGTATGTACCTGCTGAAGAGCCTGGAACGTACAGCGTGTACGGGTTTGACGAAGCTAAAAAGTTGGAGCGAGAGTATTACATTAAATTAAATGGTGGAAACTCTCCTGCTGACCTCTCTAAAGGAAAACCAGAGTTTGCCTTGTGGCGTCCTGAAGTTGGTGAGCCTAATCTAGATACGGCGATGACTAGTTTTAGGGATGTTACCCGACATGGTAATACGGTTGAGGCTCAGGTTGGTTCCCATAAATTTATGGTGACTAATCTAGATGAGTACACCGGAACAATTCCTGATGATGTAGTTCCTACGGCTAAGTCACTTTACGAGACGGGAGAGGTGCATTGGACTGGTCGAGATTATAAACCTGAGGGTTTTGGGAATGTCCCGGATCCTCTGCCTTTTGATAATAAGGAAGCTCGTATCCTTCCCACGCATGATTACGCTGGGAATGAGATAGATTATACAAAATACAGGGTTAGGCGGTTAGCACGTACTGCAAACCAAGTAAATGACCCAGGCGCAGAACGTTTGATTGTCGGTTCTGATGGGAGTATGTATTACACTCCTGATCATTACAAAACCTTTGTACGAATTTTCTAAAGGAGATCATGATGACTTACGAAAAAGAATATAAGGATGAGTTCATTGTTCCGGTGTTCACTCAGGAGAGCGGGTACTGGGAGAAAATCATGAAGCCTCGCCTGCAGGAACAGGGGTGGTATATCGCTGAAGTAGACTGCGCGAATGTAGAGGATATTGAGGATTGCGGCACAAGGCTTCTACGTGAACTCAACTTTAAAGTTCCTGAGCATGGATACATTAACGCTATGGGGGTCAAAGATAATATCACTGACATCTACGGCATTAATATACGCAAAGGCCTTTTTGTTTTTTATAAGAATTTTGAAGATATCTTCTCTACCCATCCGGATTTGCATCAGGGGTATGGGGCTGAGTTCATGCTTCAGCTGATTGAACACATGGTATATCACTACTCTGATCTTCGTGGGTATATCTATGAAGAGTTTCCTGTAGTGGTGGGGTATGGTGTTGGTCTTCCGTCTTCGTATATTCCACAGTTTGAGGATGTGATGGGTGCGGAAAATGTGATGATTGCTGGTGAGGGTGTGCGGTATCCCTGGTCTGATTTCGAAGAAGAACAGCGCAGGAACTTTCCGAACGGAGCCCCGGATCCTCTCTACGATAAGTATGGGGAGCTTTTTGGTGTTACTACCCATAGTTCGCAGACTACGGGCATCTATGTTGCTGATCCTCGGTATTATCCTGAATCACCGTTTTATGACCCTGTTCTTGCCTCAAAGGTACACCTGGTGCATAGTGAATTTACTGAGCCAGACCCTTCTATATAAACGCTATGGGGTATATACGCGAATATAAGGATGAGTTCATTGTTCCGGTGTTCACTCAGGAGAGCGGGTACTGGG
>ERZ773197.1686-NODE-1686-length-14852-cov-7.342029_pt1 | contig 14852 bp, 14 predicted proteins | sample MGYA00580999_ERZ773197 | MGnify/ENA primary metagenome ERZ773197 (study PRJEB29015, sample SAMEA2738166) | human oral metagenome | biome: human oral; feature: human-associated habitat; material: saliva | place: China | collected 2185 ...
GACTCGATATTAGTATTGTAATTCCATGCTCCTTAGAAAGCGACAACAAAAGATTCCGAATTTCTTGAATTCCTATTGGATCTAAACCATTGATTGGTTCATCTAAAATTAACAATTTAGGTTTTGTTAGGAAAGCCCGAGCTAAACCAAGTCTCTGTCTCATTCCTAACGAAAACTCTTTTACTTTTTTAGTCGTATTTTTTAATCCGACCATCCTTAAGGCTCTTAATATATCTGATTCGGTAATATTTTTCCTCATATATTGCGCGTGAATTTCCAAAATTTCTTTTGCTGTGAGGCTTTCATAAAAAATTGGTGTTTCAATAACACTTCCAACCTGACTTAGAATCTCCTCTCTGTAATCTTGTAAATTTTTTCCAAAGATTTCAATACTACCAGATGTAACAGTTGATAAGGATAACATGCATTTCATTAACGTTGTTTTTCCAGCGCCATTTGGTCCTAAAAATCCATAGATTTCTCCTTCAGAAATTTGTAAGTTAATACCACTTAAAATTTCTTCTTTATCAATTGTTTTAAAAACTTCTTTTATTTCAACAATATTTCTCATTTCTGTCTCTCTTTCTATAGCCAGCTTTAAATGCAAAAATTTTTTATTAAGGAACATAAATACCAATTTATACAGTTCTTATTTTAAAGTAATCATCAAAGAATTATCACTTTCCTTCCATTAAATTTAGCTATACTACTTAATATTAATATCTTTTCTTGAAATAGTATAAATTGAAAATGAAACAATCATTAAACTTATGAAACTTGCAAATATTAAGAAGAATAAGTTATCAACAAAGTTATTCGTTAAACTGCCTGGACTTACATTCGAAAGTAACGCTGCTAAACCAAGTCCTGTAAGCATTGTTATAGCAGTTGAATGCTTAATCATACCTAAAACAAAAGGTAGTATTCCGATTAATACTGTTCCAAAAGTAATTCCAGCTAAGTTAATCGTTTGATTAGCTACTGGTATATAATTTGATTCAGTTAAAACTGCTACTAATTTAATTAATAATTGAATCACTAAATGTGCAGTAAAATGAACAATAAATGATATTAGAATTACTGCAAGCACTTTCCCCCATAATAATTTTATTTTAGAAACAGGGTACGAAAACAACTGAAAAATTGTTCTTCGGTTAAATTCATCAATAATAATCGTAGACAATAAATAAGATTCAAAAATCAAAAATGCTGCTTTTGTAAATAAAGATGAAAATAATGAAGTTGCAATTGCCCAACCTTCCCATTTATCAGTAATTCTAATATTATTGGCATTCTGTCCAACGAATTCTCCTAGTTTATTATCAGTACCTAACCCCATGATTATGATTCCTGTAATACCTAATATTATCAATATAGTACCCAACCAAGCAAAAAATAATTTTGATTTTGAAACTTTATTTAATTCAATTTTAATAAGCGACAACATAGATTTATCCTCCAAAAATTTTGTTAATGTTAATTACACTATTCAAAAAGAACCTTACATACTTATGGTATGTTAAAATTCAAAAAACAAACATACTAAAGGTATGTATAATGGAATTTTTAATACCATATCTAGAGTATGGTATTTTTTAAAATATCAATACTTAAAATTTATTTGACACCTTTTAAGTGATCAAATAATTGGAAAATTACTTCCATCATTTCATCAGTAATCAACTGCACTCCCAAACCTTCAAAAGTTAGTTTAATGAACTTCATTTTACTCTTTAATTCTTCTACTGAATAAATAGAAATTTGGAACCCAATCCAAATATTCAAAGTTAAAACAATCAAATCAGCTAGCTCTTCAGGATATTCTGTTTTAATTGATTTATCTTTAACACCTTCGAAAACTTTATCTCTAATCCCTGGTAAAAAATCAGAAAATAAACTTAAATACTGCTCTCCTAACAAACGTGGACTTCTTAGCATAATTGAGACAGAGTATACTAATCTTTGTTGTTCTAAATTAGAGAACGCATCCATCAAAGAATTTTGTATTTTTTCTAATGCAGTATTTCCTCTCCAATTGTAATTTAAAATTTCTTGATTATTTTCGCTAATGATTGATTGCAATATTTCATCTTTAGATTCGAAATGATGATAAATAACACCTTTCGTCAATCCACCTAACCCATCGATTATATCTTGTATTGAGGTATTATCAAATCCTTTTTCTAAAAATAAATCTTTCGAAACTTCTAATATTTTCCTTCTTGTTTCTTCCGGATTTCTATTCCTTGCCATTTTAGTTCCTTTCTATCATACCTATGGTATGTAACTTCTATTTTAGTGGACAAAACTAATAATGTCAAGTTCTTTATTGGAAAATGTAAAAAATTCTTACAATCAAGGCTTTCAGAATGTAGACAAACCCTACCAACAATAGAAAAATTGCCATATTGTAGGTTGGATACCATATTGTAAAAACTCTTAGGAATGTTGGTATAGCGCTATCCTTAACAGTTTTTTAGTTTCTCTAATTAAAGAAAAAGACTGAAGAAAATTGTCCAAAATGAACTTTTTTCTTCAGTCTGATGTCACATTAATGTGCCCTTTTCAAGGATATTCACAATATTGAATTGATTGAGAAGGTGCAAAAATGAATCTGCTTGAGTTCCATAGGAACCAACTACAAATGGATTACTTCAGTGATAGCTATCGTCAGTTTGAGTTAGACTTCTATCGCTTTTCAGCACTTGATATAACATTAACATTTTTGACAGATGATATCTTGTTAACTATGGCTAAATCCCCCAAAAAACTATTTTAAGCTTAACAAAGATAATTCCAAAGATTGTCGAGATCATTATTTTCTATTCAATGTTGAAACTGTCGAAAAAAATAATCTCACTAGGAAATATATATACTTAAAGACTGTTTATGCTATAGATTAAAAAGAAGACCCTTCTTCTTTTTAATCTATTATTTTTTTGAATTAAAATCTGATAAATATTTAGCCACAGACTTATAATCAGATGGAGTCCTTTCACTTGGATCAATAAGTTTATGCTGGGTATGATCCTCATTCTCAATAAGGAAAAAATTACCTTTAAAATAGATTTGAGTCTCCAAAGAATCGATATATATATAACGATAGGGAGTCCACAATCCAAGCTCACTCTCATAGGTAGAATATATTCCATACTTTTTTAATTCCTCCATTAAAGCCAATAAATGAATATCCGTATTTTTAGCTCTGGAGTTCTTATTAGTTATCATAATCATATCATTAGCGGAAAATGCACTTTTAAGCCTGTAATGGTTAGCTGCCATCTTATTAAACATTAATTCGTAATTTTCTATAAAGGCATATCTCCAATCATGACTATCAATTTTCCCTGAATTCTCAAAAACAATTCGTACATACTCATTCTTCAAGCCTTTATTCAGATTAATTTCATCAAGAATTCTTCTAACAAATATATTCCGTGATGAAAATAATTTTTTCAGACTCGGTGTGCTCGAACTCTCGTTTGGATCATCTTGGCAAAGTGTCTTATAACTATCAACATTAAGTGTGTAATCTCCAAGGGATAATAAAGCAACTCTCAGTAAGCGTCCTTCAATAGCTTTATTGTTATCAAACATATTTGATATCTTATTCCAATAATGTGATATCGTTTCACGTTTATATATTAAAGAGTCGTCAGATTCGAAGAAGAAACAGCTTCGTATTTGACCGCTAAAATAAGGATGCTCTTCAGCTCGAAAAATAAGAGCCTTCAAAGATTTATCAGTAATAATTAGTTTAGCTTTTTCTATCTCTTCAGAAACTTGTTCATAATTAAAACCTGAAATTCTATTGTCTTCAGATAAATGACCTAAAAGATCTGACATATAAGGGATTTGCTCGTTTATCCCATTAATAGCCCTTTCATATGGAGCTTGATAATCAATATCAGAATTATCTATTAGGTTCCTGAAGATACGGTACCATTTTTCAAAGCTATTATCTAAATGTAATCCATTATGAAGTATAAACTTTGAAATAACATGGAAATAAACTCTAGATTTCAGACTTTTATTCTCAATTGCCTTAACTAAAGTACTAGAGACATCTGGATACTTATTTTCAGATAGAAATTCAAGTACACCCACTATTAAATCTACATGTTCTAAATTTATAGATTCAAAATTAACTTTAGAAGTCCAATTTTCACGCTCAGAATAATCCAACGAATCTAAATTATTGATAAGGGCGATTTCAAATAAATTTAAAAAATTTATATCAAATTTATCTTTATCGATTTTCCATACAGTATCCGTCCACTTAGTATCCAAATTTTTAGTAAAACTACTAGCTAATTCTCCGTTAATTATATGTAATCTAGAAATGAATCTTGCTTTGAAGTTTTCAAAATCTGTCAGAGGCCTTCCTCTGGAATTTAATTTGATATAAAGTTCATCTTCAGAGCCAAGTTCATCAATATCTAAGAAATTGAATACAACTTTATGTCCATCAATTTTACTTAAAATTTCCTCATAATCAAAATCATCATGAAATTGTTCAGTTATCTCATCTAATGTAACAAGTGCTCCTTGAACAGTAGGGTCTAACAGCCAAGAGTCTGCAAACCATGATGCATCTTTAATAAATTCAGATGGAAGTACAGTAGTTTCGAAAATATCTTTTCTGAATTCAAACAAACTAGTGAAAAACTGTTTGGAAGAATCTCTTGTCTCGTAGGAAAAATTACGTAGAAAATCGCAGCTCTCACTATTTCTAAATGCGTACAAGTAAACTAAAAACAAAGTTGTCAATCTTTGCTGACCATCTAGCGGAATAAATTGACCGTTTGATGACTTTCCATAGATAAAATTTAAGTCTAAAGGCAGATTATCCTCACTTGTTAAGGCTGCATTTATGTCTTGTAGTAGCTTCTTCCTAACATCAGTAGTTCTAACGTCTAGTCTACCTTGGGCGTAATCTCTCTGAATTAAAGGAATAACAACATTATAGTTTTCCAAAAGTGTTTTCAAGTTGAACTTAGTTTGCTCACTCATACCTACTCCTCTTCCAAATTAAAAAACTTAGCTAATTCTTTCTTCATAAAACTAATATAATCAGATTTGTCATCCTCAGTCCAAGAGTTAAAGTTTTCAGGATTACAACTATATACCTTCAAAAAAACATTCCGAGTACAAACAGGTACAAATTTACCTTCAGCATCAACTTCGATAATAGTTTTCCTTTTTTCATAAAAGGGGGCATCCTGATAACTTCTATTGGTATTCTGATCCAATAATGTCAAATTTCCAATACTGTCATCAGGCTCCGCACTTTCATCGGCAGTTGCATGAATATGCTCAATATCCCATTTTTCTTTTTTATATAAATCAAATGGAAAACGGTACTGTTTTTCTCCTTTATTAATCAACGTCACTAAGTTAAAAAGCAACAATAGACTCCGTACAGATTTGCTTCCATATGAAAGATTCTCAATATCTTCAATCTCAGGGATTGTTTCACAGGCAAGCTCTTTTAACTTAGTGAAAGCCTCCGACTTTTTATTTTCTCTCGTAGCAGCAAACACTTTATTAATATTCAAGCTATTTAAAGAAAGTAAATAGCCGATAAGGTGATATCTATCTAGATCCATATACCAATTGTTCAATTCCTCAAATAACAATTGGATAGAATTCCAGAACTGATTTATAAACTCTACTTTATTTTTCGCAATCTTATATCCCTCATAAATAGTGTAAAAAGTGCTATATTTGTCTATACTACTATTGACTGGGTCATTGTTAGCTTGTAGGTTAAATAAAAAATCAATCCTAGTATCGTATATTGCATTATTAGTTAAAAAGTTCCAAAATGTATCTTGCTGGAGTCGGTGTTCAATCCGATTCCAGGCTATCGAACGATGTATTCTTTCACTCTCATATCCATCCACATAATTATTTTTATCTAATATAAGAGCTTTAATAAGTTCTGCATTTGTCAATGGAATTTTTCCCAAGTTTACTTTCGTAAAAATATTAATTGGATCCTCAGTTTCATCAATTTCGTACCAAATGAAGAATACTGATTCTGTCAGTACCTTGTATATATCATGTAAAGCATTATCCGAATTAATATCATCTTTATCAAGCCAATCATCAATTGCAGAAAAAGCATTACTAATATGACTAGCATCAATATCGTATTCTGCAATAAGTTTGTATGTATCAAAACTTAATTCTTTTAAATAACTGCTACTTTTTTTTCTCGTTTCGTATGCTAATTCAAAAAACTCATATTGATTACTTCTTCTACGGCTACCCCCAAATTCTGCGGACATAAATTTCAGGAAAATAAAAATAGTTGTCAACCTCTGTTGTCCATCAACAATATCATAGGTGTTTTCAGAAACTTTTTTTACAATTAAAGGTTGCAGACAATACTTTAATTTAGAATCATGATTGTACAAGTCCTCTAATAGAGTGGTCACCTCGTGCATAGTCCAACGATATCCTCTTTGATACGATGGAACATTAAATTTCATACCTTTCAACTCTTCAATTCGTTTCTCAGCAATTCCCATATATAGTACTCAACTTTCTTATGTTAAAAAAACAAACACTTTCAGCGCGAATGGTATTATTAATAGCAACAATTATTATACCACAAATGCTCTTACACTCCTATTTGATTACAGTATAAATTAGCGGCATCAATCTTAAAAATATAACTTCACGCATTTAACCAATTAAAAAAGGTATACATTTATTCCTATAAAGCCATGCCCATTGAAAATAAATATATACCCTAAATGTTAATGGAAATAAAAACCCAACTACTCCACCTATCAAACCAAGACACTCAACTGCTGCTCTCAGTTTGATACTTCACCATACATCACAAAAAGCATTGATTTAAAGAATTTTTTCTATTCGATTTATCAAAAGGTTCTAAGCTTTCACGAGCAGAGATACACACTCCACGTGTCGCACAAGCTGTTGAAAGAGAGTACACTGCTCCACCAAATTCATTATTCATAGAAATAACTTCAGCACAACTATGGTATTTATTTTTCAAAAAATCACCAACACTAACAAAAGGAATTTCTTTAAAATTAGATTGGATACTATTCAAAATAGGAGTAAAATCTTCTATAAAATCTCGTTGCCCAGAATTCCCATAACTAACAGATACTTTTTGAAAATCTGTATTTTGTCTAGAAATTCCAGCATCTGATAAAGCTTCTTTAGTTGCACCTAGAGCAAATGCTATTGAACGTGAGACATATTTTTTTAGTTTTTTATTTTCTAGTCCACTTGTAAAATCAAAGTTTTTTACTTCAGCAGCAATTCGACAAGGAAATGTAGTTGCATCAAAGATAGAAATTTGATCTATTCCACAGTTACCATCTAAAATGTTTATCCAAGCTTCTTCACGATTATTTCCAACTGGTGAAACTATACCAATTCCAGTAATTACAACTCTTTTAACCATTTTACTCCTCCCTATATAGGACGTCTAGCATTGCTTCGGTAGCTCGACAATCTTCTAAATCAGTTGTATCGAGCAAAGATACTAAACAATTTGAAAAGCTTAAAATCATACTATCTTCAACATATGCCTTTCCTGAACAAATAATAACTTCTTCCTGAATTTCATCAATTGAGACCTCCGTAATAATTTGTCTATCTACCAGAAGAACTTCCCTAAAATAGGAAAGTTCTTCAATAGATAATATCACTGGACGTTTGGTTTGTTGAGAAGATTTTACTATTAACCATGCTAAAGTTTGAAAAACTGATTCACAAAGTAAATTATTTGAGTACTTTATTCTTTTATCCTTATTATTTGAAATCAATTCATCACTTTTGGTAATATTTTTAAAACCTTTTGCTACTTTCCATGATGTATAATCAGTAATTCTATCTATTAAATGAAATCTCATAAACTACTCACTAACTTTCTCATAAAATAAATCAACTAAGTAGCTTACATCCAAAAGTTTCAGCAAATCTTTTGTACGGACTTGAACAGATAAATCTTTTGAAAATTCAGGAAACTTTTGATTTAAGATACTCATACCAGCTTCAGAAACAAAACCTTCATCATCAAAGAATTCATCTTCAGATAATCCACCACGGATACTTTCTTGAACCTCCTTCATTGACAATTTTACATCTATTTCTTTGCCGACCTTAAACAGTAAATCGATTATATCTAAAGATTCTGCATCAAGATCTTCAATCAACTTAGAAGACATTTCAATTTCATCAGACTCTACATCTAATGCATCTTCAGCTACACTTTTAATTACTTCAAAAATTTCTTCTTTTTTCATTATATTTTCCTTTCTTATTTAACAGATAGAGCAGCGCCAAGTCCGCCTCTAACAAAATAATTCTCGCCAGTAATAAATTTAGCGTCATCCGATATAAGAAATATGACTAACTTAGCTACATCTTCGACATCACCATATTTCTTTAAGGGTGTTAATTTCTTTATTTGTTTTCCTTTTTTATCAATTGCTTCCTTACTCATCTCAGTCTCCAACATTCCAGGTGAGATGGCATTTACACGTATGTTAAACCTCCCAAGCTCTACTGATGCTGTCCTAGTTAGTGCTTCTAGTCCGGCCTTTGCAGCGGAATAGTGAGCTAAACCTGCCCACCCTATACTTCCCATAATAGATGAAATATTGATAATATTTCCATTACCATTCTCCAACAACATAGGGAGAGCATTATTTAAACAATAAAATGCGCCGCTCAAATTTAAAGCTATAGATTTATCCCACAACGAACTTGACATATTAATCAATAATTCATCATAAGATGCTCCAGCATTATTAACTAACACATCTAGTTTAGAAGTATATTTTTTGATTTCAGCAAAACATTCTTCTACACTTTCAAATTTTGAAATATCACACTGGATTCCTTTCACAATCTGATTTGGTTTAGCTAATTTCTCAATTTTTTCTGCCGACTTCTTATTTGATAAATAAGTAAAGTAAACATCGTAATTTAAATCTACAAGCATTGTGCATATACTTCTTCCAATACCTCCACTACCACCTGTGACAATCGCAGATTTCCTCAAGCAAAAACCTCCTTTATGAACTTTTTAGTAAATATAGTCATGACTTTAAATTAATTATATGTCATAATATCCTTTTTTGTCAAGAAAAAAATTTGACTTTTTTAATAACAAAATATATAATTATGATGACTACAAATGTTTTTTTAGTCATAAACAGGTAGAGAATTTAAAAATAAAGTGAGGAATATATTTAATTGTCTAAGGGATTTACAAATACAGAACGAAATGCAATTTCTATCGCTCTTATTGAAGTATTCGAAGAAGAATTACGTTTTCAAAAAATAAATAAGATTAGCATTGATGACTTAGTTAAAAAAGTAGGGATCTCAAAGGGTTCATTCTATAACTTCTATCCATCGAAAGAAATATTATTTTTTCATGTCATCAATAACATTCAAAAGAAGTTGTTTGATGAAATGATGATTATAGCTAACAAGAAGAAGTTGACGAATAAAGATAAATTGAAACTTATCCTCACGATGATTGCTGAAAAATTACAACATCATTCTTGGATTCAAGAGTTAAATGGCGGAGACTTCGAAAAAACTTTAAGAAGATTGCCACAAGAATTAAAAGAATCCTTAACGTCACAAGACATTATAGATTTTCAAACAATTTTGAATCACTTAAATCTTGAAACAAAAGTGCCTATTGCAAAATGTGTCACGATGATCCAGATTATTCTTTCATCAACTACCAGAGCAAATGATTTTGGCAAGCACTATAACAAATCCATAAAAAATCTAATAGATTTGTTAGTCGATAATTTAATTGTAGATAAATAAAGGAGGAAAATTAATGGAAAACACTATTATTCAACTCAAAAATGTTTGTAAAACATTTCAAACAAATGAGTTTATCGTTAAAGCTCTTGATAATGTATCATTTGACATTCAAGAAGGGGAACTAGTTGTTATCTTAGGAGCTAGTGGAGCTGGGAAAACAACTCTTTTAAACTTACTTGGGGGAATGGATTCTCCAACATCTGGTGAAATTACGGTAAATAAGCAACATATTGAAAACTATACAGATAAACAACTTGTCCTTTATAGAAGAAATAAAATTGGTTTTGTTTTTCAATTTTATAATCTCATCTCTAATTTGACAGCTCTAGACAATGTTCAATTTGCAAGCAGTTATGTAGAAAATTCGCTAGATGCGAAAGAAACTTTAAACAAGGTAGGCTTAAAAGAACGCTACTATAATTTTCCGTCTCAATTATCTGGAGGAGAGCAACAACGTGTAGCCATTGCACGTGCTGTAGCAAAAAATCCACTCATACTGCTTTGTGATGAACCTACAGGTGCTCTTGATTCTGTTACAGGTAGAGAGGTTTTGCAATTACTTTATGACATTAATCAAAATAGTAAAAAAACAATTTTCATTATCACTCATAATGCAGAAATAGCAAAAATAGCTGACAAAGTCATTCAGATAAAGAATGGTAAGATTGACAAGCTATATAAAAATGACATAAAAGTCGCTATTGATGAATTGGAATGGTGATGCCTATGATATATATTCTTAAAAAATTTTTCAGAGACTTAAGAGGTCATTTACCTCAGATGACAACTATTTCCATTATTATTGGTATCGGAGTTGCTTTTTTCATTGGTCTATATTCGACCTATTACGAATTAAACAATACTATCTCTGACTACTATAAACAATCGAATCTTGCAGAACTATACGCCTACGGTAATTCCATTTCTGAACATACAATAGAGGACATTCAACAAACAAATTATATCAAAAATGTAGAGAGTCGAATCCAATTTATAGGACAGATACACGATGCGGATGTCGTGATTAATAGCCTTACCCAAACGATTAATAAACCAAACATACTAGAAGGTACATTACCCGATACTCAGTCAAAGGAAATTGCTCTAGATCACCTCTTCATGGAGGAAAATAACCTATCAGTGGGTGATTCCATCACGATAGAATTATCGGGTACAGAACTGCAGTTAACAATATCAGGCAAAGTTCAATCTTCTGAATACCTATACCAAGTAAAAGATTCTACTCAACCTGTTCCCAATCATAAAACCTATGGCTATGCCTTGATGGATAAAGATTATCTTGAAGATAATCTTCACTTTTCTACAAATCAACTGTTAGTAACCACCAATGGCTCTGATAAAGATAAGATACAACAGTCACTTGAAGAAAAGCATTCTGATTTGATTTTTGTAACAAACCAAAAAAATAGTAGCTATGCGATGTTTGATTCCAAATTAAAAACCATAAAAAATATGGCCTTAGTATTACCTCTCGTTTTTTGTGTACTAGCAATACTCATCACGCTTATCAGTATGGTCCGATATGTTGAGAATCAAAGGCAAGCTATTGCTATCATGAAAGCAATTGGGCATCCAAATAACGTTATCTATTTTAGTATTCTGATATTTCCTACAATCACAGTGATTTTGGGGAGTGTCATTGGAGGTAGCTTGGGAATACTGATTTTCCCCGATTTATTGATTCATACGTTAAATATTCTATTCGACTTCCCAGAACTACACACATCCTCTTTTATTCTTCCACTAACATTATTTAACATCGTCCTTTTATTATTAGAAAATCTTGTCACGTTTTTAACATGTTGGAAAATGATACAAGAAAAACCTGCAACCTTATTAAGACCTAAAGTACCTAAGAAAGTAACCCACTCTGTGATTGAAAAATTCTCATTCTGGGATAAGGTGCACTTTGGAAACAAACTAGTCTTCTTTAATATTAAACTCAATAAAACAAGGTTTTTTCTTAGTTCTATTGGCCTTATATTTTCAGTTTGCTTAATTATTTCCTCAGTTGGTTTAAAATTCTCACTGACTGAAATTATTGAAACAGAATTTTCATCTAACAGGCAATATGATATTAGTGCAACTCTTGCGAGTCCTTATGATTATCAATCACCCGTTCATTACACTATTGATTCTGTAACATCTTCTGATGCTTATTCCTTAGTTCAAGCCAAGATTGGCTCTAAGACGACAAAGCTAAACATCATTGATAACGAACATTCTTCTATTCAGATAATCGATGATCAACATCAATTGATTGATATTGAAAAGGCAAATGGTATCTACATATCTTCAAAATTAATGTCTGAATTAAAATTAGAAAAAGGTGATACTATTCAGCTATCCATTCTAAATAATTCTGGAAAAAACAGTGATATCACCGTAACTATTATCGGTTCCTATTTGAGTTATACTAGCCAAGGTATTTATACTTCTTTTACATATCTATCCGAAAAAGGTTTAAACATACCGGTCTCTAGTCTTCTCATTAAAACAGATAATATTGATAAAGCATCTAAAAGTCTTTCAAGTAACAAATTATTTTCAAGCTATACAATAAAAAATAATCAGAGAATAGACTACACTACAGCAAGTAAATCCATTGATGATATGGTTGTTTTAATGATTGTAGCTTCTGCTTTACTTCTATTTACTATTATTTACAATATCAGTTCGATAAATATTTTTGAACGCACGAGAGATATCGCGACTGAAAAAGTGCTTGGCTTAAAAGATTCAGAAATTAATACACTAGTTCTCAAAGAAAATATCATTTTAGTTACCTTTTCAACACTAGTTGGGAGTCTACTAAGCTTTAAATTCTATATACTTTTATGTACAAGTTTAGCCCCCGAAGATATGGCTTTCCCAGAGAAACTAAATTGGCTTAGTTTTCCTATTTCATTTGTACTACTATCTGTTTTCCTGTTTCTTACCAATTTGTTTTTAAAACCTAAAATCAAGAAAATTGACATGCTTGGTTCACTAAAGAGTATTGAGTAAGACAACTGTGTTTATCTTCTAAATAATATTTTTTCATCCCAATAATTGTCAAATCAAAATTGAATAATCTGGTTGTTTTTCATGAAAAAATTGTTAATAGATAATAAATTTTATATTTCCATATGGAATAGCGATTCTTCATTTTCGGAGAATATACTCGAGAAATATGGGTTACTATACTTTCAAGACAAACAGGCATCAAATTCAGAGCAAGGAAGTCATTTCGGAATTGGATTAGCATTTGTTAATCGGGTAGCGAAAATTCATGGCGGAGAAGTAAATTTGAGTAATTTTGAGAACGGTGCTCTTGTCACTATTTGTATACCAGTCTAGTCTTTAGTTATCAAATATTTTATACCACTATGTCAATTATAGAGATTAGTCCATCAAAATATTCTCTTGAAATTTTGGATTAGGATTATTAGTAGTAATATTTAACATTTTTACAAATTCTTCCAATATTATAATCAGTCTTTCATACTCATAAAGATAATGACCTAGCTCCTCTTGTAATACTCTTATTTCTTTAGTCACTTGCTCTAGTGTAATTGATTCTGTTAAATTTAGTTTTGAAAAGTCATACCTTGCTAGTTTTCGACTATTTGGATCTTCACTCTTCAAATTGATAAGCACTTCCGCCATCTTGTTTAAGGTGGCGATTTTTTCATTTGTTTGAGTCAGTTTGATGTCTAGCTCTGCTATTTCTGCAACCAGTTCGTCTTTGATGTCCTGGTATTTTTTGTCTGTCTCTGTCAACTCAATCAAGAGATTAATCTCAGAAATCTTTTCTTGAAGTTGATCAACAGTCGGTCTTCTGTATGGTATTACTCGACTATCGTTGGTTAACTGTCTAATCAAGGTTCGTCCTTTAATATACTGATTCTTATCCGAATGTTCTTTGTTATAGACAAAATATGAGGTTGTCTCTCGGATATAGACTTTATATTTTTTCTGATTGTCTTCTTCAATAATATCTAGCTGATAATTAGGAATGAAAATAAGACCGCTCTGTTTGACACCGAAAGCCACCTTGATATAGACGCCCTCATCAACTAGCTTCTCAATTTGATGTTCTGCAAGTTCCACTTCAAATTCGTGAACGGCATCTCGTTTTTCCTTAAATGTCTCAAAGGCTTCCTCAATCTCTTCAGTGGATACTTTATCCTTATCTAGTTCTACTTGAAAAACATGGTACTGCTCCTTTAAATTTTCTAATCCTTCTAAATCACCGACTTCCTTATTTTTAAAATAATCATGAAAAAAATTGACATCATATAATTTCTTATCATTTATTTTTTTATGACCTAAACTTATATTTTGATTATCTTCTTCCAGGATAAAAGTTACATTTTTGTGCTTTAAGTCAATGGTGAGATTCAATTCTTTTGCTTTTGTTACTAACTCTTCTAAAGAATTGACACGGTTCAACAAAAATTCTAAACGACTTTCAATCTCTTGCTTAGCAAAATGCGTTCTAAAAAATTCTTCATCATATAGATCTCGTTTGCTGAGTTGGCGTCCTCGAATTGGTTTTATCATCGTTCTATCTGTCATCAAAAAACGGCTATGCTTTTGACTAAAATCAATCTGAACATGCAACTGCTTTGCTTTCTCTAAAAAATCATCAAACGATTTAGATTGCTGCAGCAAAAAATAAAGACGTTGCTTTAATTCAAACTTATGACTAGATTCCCTATATTTTTTATAATCTCGATAGGAATAACGTTTCTCAATAATTTTTGCACCAGCCACTTTAGAAATACGGTCAGAAATCATACGGAGATTTCGTTCCAAGGCATAGTTCCATATCAACTTTTTATCTGAATTGCGGTCAATAGCGTTGATTAGGATGTGATTATGAACATGATCTTTGTCTGTGTGAGTTGCTACGATGAACTTAAAACGACCTCCTGTCAATTCCATCATGGTCTCATAACCAATGCGGTTAATTTCTTCAGGTGTCAGATTATCTTCAGGAGAAAATGATT
>ERZ773197.1699-NODE-1699-length-14792-cov-3.493927_pt1 | contig 14792 bp, 8 predicted proteins | sample MGYA00580999_ERZ773197 | MGnify/ENA primary metagenome ERZ773197 (study PRJEB29015, sample SAMEA2738166) | human oral metagenome | biome: human oral; feature: human-associated habitat; material: saliva | place: China | collected 2185 ...
TTCTTCCGATTCTTTCTTTTTTGCCCTTTGTTGAATTGTATACATAAGAGCCCGATGTAACAGTTCCCGAATAAACTCTGAAGAACGCCAGCTTTCCTACAAACGGATCCGCCATTATCTTGAACGCAAGCGCTGCGAACGGTTCGCTATCTGAAGCCTTTCTCTCGTCCTCTTCTCCGGTATCAGGATTTATTCCTTTAATTGCAGGGATATCGACAGGAGAAGGCATATAATCAACAACTGCGTCCAGCATCATCTGTACACCTTTGTTTCTGTACGCGGAACCGCAAGTAACAGGTACCATTTCTCCCGCAATTGTAGCCTTTCTAATCGTATCCTTGATTTCCTTGACGGTAAGTTCTTCACCCTCAAGGAACTTCATTGTAAGCTCCTCATCACACTCGGCAACCGACTCGATCATTTTTTCTCTCCACTCGTTTGCCTTTTCTAACATTTCTGCCGGAATATCAGTGATTTCAAACTCTTTACCAAGGTCATCCTTGTATATCTCTGCTTTCATCTCTACTAAATCGACAATTCCTATGAAACTATCTTCAACACCGATAGGAAGCTGGATAGGTACAGCATTTGCCTTCAATCTATCCTTAACCATGTCAATTACTCTATAGAAATTAGCTCCCAATATATCCATCTTATTTACAAAGATCATTCTAGGAACATTGTATTTGTCAGCCTGCCTCCAAACCGTTTCCGATTGTGGCTCTACGCCGCCCTTCGCACATAAAACAGTTACAGAACCGTCAAGAACTCTAAGAGATCTTTCTACTTCAACTGTAAAGTCTACGTGGCCCGGTGTATCTATAATATTGATTCTATGGTTTTTCCACTGTGCTGTAGTAGCAGCAGAGGTTATTGTAATACCACGCTCCTGCTCCTGTTCCATCCAGTCCATCGTCGCTGCACCTTCATGGGTTTCGCCAATCTTGTGAGTCTTTCCTGTATAAAACAAGATTCTTTCAGTCGTCGTAGTTTTTCCGGCATCGATGTGTGCCATGATACCGATATTTCTAGTCTTTTCCAACGAAAAAGCTCTAGGCATAGTAATAATCCTCCTTTCCTGCTATTTTCTTTAAAATACTACCATCTGTAATGTGCAAATGCCTTGTTTGCCTCTGCCATTTTATGAGTATCTTCTTTCTTCTTTACAGAACCGCCGGTGTTATTAGATGCATCGATAAGCTCTTTTGCAAGCCTTTCGTACATAGTTTTTTCACCTCTGGCTCTAGTATACTTAGTCAGCCATCTAAGTCCTAAAGTTTGGCGTCTTTCAGCTCTAACTTCTACCGGTACCTGATAATTCGCACCGCCGACTCTCCTAGCTCTTACTTCTACCTGCGGCATGATATTGCTCATAGCCTTTTCGAATACCTCCATAGGTTCTTCGCCGGTTTGTTCTTTTATAATGTCGAATGCTCCATAAACAATTTTCTGCGCTACGCCTTTTTTTCCATCAAGCATAATGCTGTTTATCAGTTTCGCAACAACTGTATTGCCATAAACCGGATCCGGAAGTACTTCTCGCTTTGGTGTATTACCCTTTCTAGGCACTTCTCTTCCCTCCTTGCTTGTTAATTTTTTAAATATCTTCGTTACTCGCGCTCACTGTGCTACTCATGTATGTCTATATACATTCCGTTGCTCGCTCGCTTAGTGCCTCGCTCTTTAAAAAATTTCCTGCGCAATCTTCGCTATATCCAATTTCTCAAAGTTCCTTGCTCGCATCCACTTAGCTGCTTGCATTCTGCCAAGTTACATAAAATATTTAAAAAAATCTAAAATTAAACTTCACTGATTGCTAACAATCAATTACTCTTGCTTGCCTTAACATATTAGACAAGTAAGCTCGCATTCGGTACTCGACATTCTCAATTGAATGCCGTGGCGCACATATATATCTGAAATAATCTTACTATTAACCAGCCTATATAAAATCGCCCAAACCCGATTACTATTTCTTCGCAGCCTTTGGTTTCTTTGCTCCGTATTTGGAACGAGCCTGCATTCTGTCTTTAACTCCGGCAGTATCGAGCGTACCTCTAACTATGTGGTAACGCACACCCGGAAGGTCCTTAACTCTTCCGCCTCTAATAAGAACAACACTGTGCTCCTGCAAGTTGTGTCCGATTCCCGGAATATAAGCTGTAACTTCTATTCCGTTTGTAAGACGAACCCTTGCTACTTTTCTAAGAGCCGAGTTAGGCTTTTTAGGTGTAACTGTTTTTACCGCCGTGCATACGCCTCTCTTTTGAGGGGATGCCACATCTGTGCTTTCTCTTTTAAGTGAATTCAATCCCTTTAAAAGAGCAGGTGCTGTAGATTTCTTTACTGCAGATTTTCTTCCCTGACGCACTAATTGGTTAATAGTAGGCATTATTTTCTCCTTTCCTAAAAATTATTTGCAGTTTCCTGCTATATGATTAAGTTCACTATTTGCATAGCAAACAAAACCTCTGAAATTTTAACATATCTTTGCTAAAAAGTCAAGTCCAATCTACTTATTCAAAACTCAAATCATCCAGTTCGCCGTTCAGGTCGTCAAAATCTCTAATACTTGCCCCTGTAAAATCGCCTTCCGCAATATTTTCCATATCGCCAAGTTCTTCAAAATTTTCAACTTCCTCGTCAAGTTCTTTTTGCGAGAACGACTCCATCAATTCGGTATTCACACCGTAATCGACCTCGATGCTCTTATATCGCTTCATACCTGTTCCTGCAGGTATCAACTTACCGATGATTACATTCTCCTTAAGTCCCGATAATGTATCTTTTTTACCCTTTATCGCAGCATCCGTAAGAACCCTTGTGGTTTCTTGGAATGAAGCCGCTGACAAGAATGACGGTGTTGCAAGCGAAGCCTTCGTAATTCCAAGCAATACATCTCTGCCATATGCCGGCTCTTTGTTTTCCTCGATTGCCTTTTCATTTGCCTCCTGCAAATCAAAGCGGGTATATAGTCCTCCCGGAAGCAAGTTTGTTTCACCTGCGTCTTCGATTTTTACCTTGGAAAGCATCTGGCTCACGATTACTTCGATGTGCTTATCGTTTATATCTACACCTTGTTGCTTATAAACTCGCTGAACTTCCTTCAGCAAATATTCATAAACCCCGTAAACACCGTTTAGTCTCAGTATATCGTTTGGATTTAGCGGACCGCTTGTGATAGCTTGTCCTGCTTTTATTTCATCTCCTTCGTTTACGATTATTCTTGCACCGTAAGGAACTACATATACAGTTTCCTCGTCGCCCTGAACAACTACTTCCGTTTTGTTATCGCTACGCACCGCTATCGAGGTTACCGTTCCGTCAGCCTCGCAAATTTCTGCGATTCCCTTAGGTTTTCTTGCCTCGAACAATTCCTCTACTCTTGGTAGACCTTGTGTAATATCGCTACCCGCAACGCCTCCTGTGTGGAATGTTCTCATTGTAAGCTGTGTTCCCGGTTCTCCTATGGATTGTGCCGCTGTAATTCCGACCGCCTCTCCTATATTTACAGTTTCACCTGTAGCCAGATTTCTACCGTAACACTTAGCGCATACTCCTGTCTTGCAGTTGCACTTCAAGATAGATCTAATTTTAACCTTACGGATTCCGGACTCTTCTATCTTCTCAGCCGCCGCTTCTGTAATTTCTTCGTTTTGGGCGACTATCAATTCTCCGCCCGGCACATATATATCGTTGAAAGCCGTTCTTCCGATGATTCTTGCCTTTAGCGGTTCTATCACAGCCTTGCCGTCGACAAATGCCTCAACATCGATTCCCTCGTCGGTTCCGCAATCAAACTCGCGAACTATTACATTGTGTGATACATCTACAAGTCTTCTGGTCAAATATCCGGAGTCCGCTGTTCTGAGAGCTGTATCCGCAAGACCTTTTCTTGCACCGTTACTCGATATGAAGTAATCCAGTACAGAAAGTCCTTCTCTAAAGTTTGCTTTAATTGGAATTTCTATGGTCTTTCCGGCTGCATTCGCCATCAGTCCACGCATACCTCCAACCTGCTTAATCTGGTTCTTGCTTCCACGGGCTCCCGAGTGTGCCATGATATACAAATTGTTCAGCGTACCAAGGGATGCCATAAGTGCGTCAGCCACATCGTCTGTCGCCTTATTCCAAATCTTAATTACCTGGTCATATCTTTCTTGGTTGGAAACAAGTCCTGCCCCGTACGCCTTTTCGTACTTGTCTACCTGTTCCTCCGCTTTCGCTATAATATCAAATTTTTCCTTCGGTATTTCCATATCGGAAACGCTTATTGTTACAGCACCCTTCGTGGAATAATGGAATCCCATATCCTTTATCGCATCGAGCATCAACGCCGTTCCCGTGTTTCCGTGCACTCTATAGCACTTGTCTATGATAAGTCCCAGCTTCTTCTTGTCGCATAGGAAATCTACCTCAAGCGAGTATTTGTCTACCGTTCTGTCTACAAAACCTAAATCCTGCGGTATGTTTGAATTGAAGATAAATCTTCCAACTGTAGATTCAACCAATTTCCCTGTCTTGTCGTCTTCGCCTGCAAACATTCTCACCTTAACTTTGGCATGGATTCCGACTACCTTTGTCTGGTATGCCATCATCATTTCGTTAAGATCTGTAAATATTTTGCCATCGCCTTTTTCAGCTGCGGTATTTCTTTCTTCAACCCCCGGATGCGTCAAATAGTAACTACCCAGAATCATATCCTGTGTAGGTGTCGTAATAGGCGATCCGTCCTTAGGTGCAAGGATATTATTTACCGAAAGCATAAGGAATCTGGCTTCCGCCTGTGCTTCTACCGATAGCGGTACATGTACAGCCATCTGGTCTCCGTCAAAGTCCGCGTTAAATGCAGTACAAACCAAAGGATGCAGCTTTATCGCTTTTCCTTCAACAAGTACAGGTTCAAATGCCTGAATACCCAGTCTATGTAGCGTAGGGGCACGGTTAAGCATTACAGGATGTTCCTTTATAACGCTTTCAAGCACATCCCAAACCTCTACACGCACCTTTTCAACCATTCTTTTTGCTCGTTTTATGTTATGTGCCTGTCCGTCTTGAACAAGTTTCTTCATTATGAACGGCTTAAACAATTCCAAAGCCATTTGTTTTGGAAGCCCGCACTGATAGAACCTAAGTTCAGGTCCTACAACGATTACCGAACGGCCGGAATAATCAACACGTTTACCAAGCAAATTCTGTCTAAATCTTCCCTGTTTTCCCTTTAACATATCCGACAAAGATTTCAAAGGTCTTGCTCCGGGGCCTGTAACAGGTCTGCCTCTTCTACCGTTGTCAATCAATGCGTCTACTGCTTCTTGAAGCATTCTTTTTTCATTTCTTACTATGATATCCGGTGCTCCAAGTTCCAGCAATCTTTTTAGTCTGTTATTTCTGTTTATAACCCTTCTGTAAAGATCGTTTAAGTCTGACGTTGCAAATCGTCCGCCGTCAAGTTGTACCATAGGTCGAAGATCCGGCGGTATTACCGGCACTACTTCGAGAATCATATTTTCAGGTCTGTTTCCGGAAGTCCTAAGTGCCTCTATAACTTCAAGTCTTCGAACTATCCTTATTTTCTTTTGTCCCGATGCGTCAATCAGCTTTTCGCGAAGCTCGTCCGCAAGTTCCTCTAAATCAATATCTGCAAGGAGCTTTCTAATAGTTTCGGCGCCCATTCCTGCCGAAAAAGAATCGCCGTATTCTTCCTTGCTGTCGCGATATTGTTGCTCTGTCAAAATTTCCTTGTACGCAAATCTTGTGTCGCCCGGATCTGTTACAATATATGCGGCAAAGTACAGGACTCTTTCCAAATTTCTAGGAGATATATCGAGCACCAAACCTATCCTGCTTGGAATACCCTTAAAATACCAAATGTGCGAAACCGGAGCTGCAAGCTCTATATGTCCCATTCTTTCACGCCTTACCTTCGCGCGTGTAACCTCTACACCGCAACGATCGCATACTATTCCCTTGTCTCGGATTCGTTTGTACTTTCCGCAATGGCATTCCCAATCCTTTGTAGGTCCGAAAATCCTTTCACAAAACAATCCGTCCGTTTCGGGTTTTAGCGTTCTATAGTTAATTGTTTCAGGTTTTGTTACCTCACCATGTGACCAACTTCTAATTTTCTCAGTAGATGCCAAATGTATCTGTAAAGCCTGAAAATTGTTTAATTCGTAATTGCTATTTTCACTCAAGAAGTCCATCCCCCTTCTTATATATCTGAAACTTCGACAATTTCATCATCAAAATTTGGCTGTGCGTCCTCGTCTTCCAAGTTCACAAAATCCGCGTCATCCTCAAAATCATCATCTATATCAAAGTCTGAATCGAGTTCGAAATCATCGTCCTCGTAATCATCTTCGTCATATTCGCGATACATTCTAGGTGCCTCCGTGATTTCTGAAGAATCTTTAATTTCAACCTCTTTATCATCATCTGTAAGCACTTTGATATCGAGTCCAAGGCTCTGCATTTCTTTAATTAGTACCTTGAAAGATTCAGGTATTCCAGGTTCAGGAATGTTTTCACCCTTAACTATAGCCTCGTAAGCCTTTACTCTTCCAACAACATCATCGGACTTGAATGTCAATATTTCCTGTAAAACATGAGCTGCTCCGTACGCTTCGAGCGCCCAAACTTCCATCTCTCCGAAACGCTGTCCGCCAAACTGAGCTTTACCGCCCAAAGGTTGTTGCGTTACAAGTGAGTACGGTCCGGTACTTCTTGCGTGTATCTTGTCATCAACCAAATGGTGGAGTTTGAGCATATACATGTAGCCCACAGTTACAGGGTTGTCGAAATATTCGCCCGTTCTTCCATCTCGAAGCGGTAATTTTCCCGTCTTTGAATATCCGCAATCTCCGAGTATGTCGATTATATCCATCTCGCTTGCTCCGTCAAATACAGGCGTTTCAATATACCAATCTTTGTATTTTGCAGCAAGTCCCAAGTGCACCTCAAGTACCTGTCCTACGTTCATACGGGAAGGTACTCCGAGAGGATTAAGCATTACCTCAAGCGGGGTTCCGTCCTCCATAAACGGCATATCTTCTTCAGGTAATATTCTCGATATTACACCCTTGTTTCCATGTCGCCCTGCCATTTTGTCGCCGACGCTGATTTTTCTTTTGGTCATTATATAGCATCGTACAACTTTGCTCACACCTGCAGGAAGCTCATCTCCCGCCTCTCTTGAGAACAGCTTCACATCTACAACTATTCCTGTTTCTCCGTGCGGCACTTTAAGCGATGTGTCTCTCACTTCTCTCGCTTTTTCACCGAAAATCGCACGAAGTAATCTTTCTTCTGCAGTAAGCTCGGTTTCACCCTTCGGCGTAACCTTTCCGACCAAGATATCTCCCGGTCTTACCTCCGCACCTATTCTAATAATTCCGTTTTCATCAAGATCCTTCAAAGCATCCTCACCTACATTCGGAATATCGCGAGTGATTTCCTCCGGCCCCAGCTTAGTATCTCTTGCCTCGGATTCATATTCTTCTATATGTAATGTTGTCAGTTTATCTTCCATTACAAGGCGTTCATTCAGTATTATAGCGTCCTCGTAATTGTAACCTTCCCATGTCATGAAGCCTATCAGGAGATTTCTTCCAAGTGCTATTTCGCCCTTGTCAGTCGATGGACCGTCAGCTATTACTTCTCCTTGCTCTATCTTCTCTCCATGATAAACTATCGGTCTTTGATTGATACAGGTACTCTGGTTTGCGCGCTTAAACTTAAGCAAATTGTAAGTATCCTTTTCTCCGTTATCATCACGCTTTATCACTATCTTTGTAGCATCTACATAATCAACCGTTCCCGCGTGCTTGGCAAGTACTACAACTCCCGAATCGCGTGCAGCCTTGTACTCCATACCTGTACCTACAAACGGCGCATCCGGTATCAAAAGCGGAACCGCCTGTCTTTGCATGTTTGAACCCATAAGTGCACGGTTTGCGTCGTCGTTTTCAAGGAACGGAATCATCGCTGTTGCAACAGATACTACCTGTTTAGGTGATACGTCCATATAATCTATGAGTTCTTTTGGAACAAGGTCGATTTCTCCGCCCGCACCCCTTGAAGCAACTTTCATATTTACAAAGCGATTTTCGGAATCAAGCGGTTCGTTCGCCTGTGCAACAATCAGCTTCTCTTCCTGATCTGCCGTCAAATATTCCACATATTCCAAAACTTTTCCTGTTTCTTTGTCAACCGGTCTATAAGGTGCTTCTATAAATCCATACTCGTTGATTCTTGCATATGTCGAAAGCGAACCGATAAGACCTATGTTAGGTCCTTCCGGGGTTTCTATAGGACACATTCTTCCGTAATGCGAATAGTGGACATCTCGCACTTCAAATCCCGCTCTTTCTCTCGAAAGACCTCCCGGTCCCAAAGCGGAGAGCCTTCTTTTGTGAGTAAGCTCTGCAAGAGGGTTCGTTTGGTCCATGAACTGCGACAACTGTGAACTTCCAAAGAACTCCTTGATAGCCGCTGTAACAGGCTTTATATTTATAAGCGTTTGCGGTTTCACTTCGGTCGTTTCATTTGTAGTCATCTTCTCTTTTACAACTCTTTCCATTCTCGCAAGTCCGATTCTGAACTGATTTTGTAAAAGTTCACCAACAGTTCTAAGTCTTCTGTTTCCAAGATGATCTATGTCGTCTACAGTGCCTATACCTTCGCTCAAATTCAATATATAACTGATTGAAGCAATGATTTCGTCAACCAAAATATGCTTTGGCGACAACTCGTTTTTCCTTAATACAAGTGCTTCTCTTATTTCTTCTTCTGTGTGATTTTCTTCGAGTATGTTCATAAGGACAGGATAATACACCTTGTCCGGTAATTTCATATCGCTTAAATCAAAATCTATATATGCGGAAAAATCAACGAACGGGCTTCCTATAACCTTAACTTTCTTTGTTTCATCCACATTGCTGTAAACATATACTTCTTTTACACCGGTGTTTTGAATAGCATTTGCCATATCGGCATTAAGTCTTTCGCCGTCTTCTGCAATCAGCTCCCCTGTATTCGGATCAAATACATCTTCCGCTATAATATTGCCTTCAAGTCTGTTCGCAAGTCCGAGCTTTTTGTTGTACTTATATCTACCTACTTTCGCCAAATCATAACGCTTAGGATCGAACAAAAGTGCATCCAAAAACGATTTTGCACTTTCTGTTGTAGGCGGCTCTCCCGGTCTAAGTTTTTTGTATATCTCTTTTAGGCCTTCTTCGTACGAAGATGATGCGTCCTTTTCAAGTGTCAAAAGCAGCTTCTCATCTTCACCGAAAATATCTATAATCTCCTTGTCGGTACCAAAGCCGAGTGCTCTCAAAAGCGCAGTTACCGGCTGTTTTCTGGTCCTATCCACACGCACAGAAATTACGCCTGTAGAGTCCGTTTCGTACTCAAGCCAAGCGCCTCTATTAGGTATTATCTGTGTTGCAAAGAGTTTGTTGTTTGATTTATCTATCTCAACTGTATAATACGGTCCCGGCGATCTTACCAGTTGCGTAACTATAACTCTCTCCGCTCCATTGTATATAAATGTACCTTTTTCGGTCATCAACGGGAAATCTCCCATGAAAACCTCTTGTTCTACAGTTTCCTTGTTAATTCCATTCTCAAGTCTGGCCAGTCTAACCTTAACCTTGAGCGGGGCTGCATAAGTGACATCTCTATCCTTACATTCCTCTTGCGAATACTTTGGACTTTCGTTCAAAGAGTAGTCCTCAAACAGTAATGCAAAATTTCCTGCGTAATCTCTAATAGGGAATATATCCTCAAATACTTCTCTAAGTCCTTCTTTCAAAAACCAATCGTAAGATTTAGTTTGTATCTCGATTAGGTTCGGCATTTCAGAAACTTCTTTAATTTTGGAGAAGCTCATGCGCTTTTTTCTCCCTACTTGTATAGGCATTGGCATATCTTCCTCACTCCTTTACTTTAATCCTTGGAATGGCTATTTCTAACCAAAAGCATAGCGCCACTTAATAATTCTCACGGCAGTCTACTATCTTAACATAATTTATTGCAATAGTCAATACAAAGTTTTTTATTGTAAATTTCTTGTATCTTAGTTTTCTTCGATAACTCTGACGCTGCGCATCACCTGATTTTCAATCGGTTTGTCTTGATAATCCCTCTTAACCGAAATTATTTTTTCTATCGCTTCCAGTCCTTCCGTAATTTTGCCGAATGCAGCATATTCTCCGTCCAAATGAGGTGCGCTGTCAGCCATTATAAAAAACTGCGAGCCTGCGGTATCCGGCATCATTGTTCTCGCCATAGACATAACGCCCTTTTCGTGTTTTAAATCATTCGTAAAACCGTTAGAAGTAAATTCTCCCTTAATAGTATATCCCGGTCCTCCGGTTCCTGTCCCGTTAGGATCTCCGCCTTGAATCATAAATCCCGGTATTACTCGATGAAAAATCAAGCCGTCGTAAAATTCTTCATTTGCCAGCTTTTCAAAATTTTCTACCGTAGCAGGTGCAATCTCAGGATATAGTTCCCCTCTCATCACATCTCCGTTTTCCATTATAATTTCCACTACCTTTTTCATATTCTCTCCTTACACAATCTGTTCTTCCCTGATTTTAAACACTTCTATATTTTTTTCCTCTTCCCAAAGCTCATCTCTCAGATATTTAGGATACACATTTTCAAGTTCTTCCATTTCCTCTTTCGAAACAAACTTGAGTTCCCTCATCACCTGCTCGTCTTTGGAAAACTCGGGATCCGCCCCAAGTCCCAACTGTCCGCCGATTATCTTCGCCGTAAAGAAATTCACAAACCTCTGCCCCCTGCTTTGAGAAACTTCCTCTACATGCCATAAGAGCTTTTCGATTTTTATCTCCAGTCCTGTTTCTTCTTTGATTTCGCGCACTGCGGCTTGCATAGAGTTTTCACCTTCCTCAACTCCGCCGCCCGGAACCATCCAAATCAGTTTTCCCTCGTGTTCTTGACTTACCAGAAGCACTCTTTTGTCATCATCAAATATTATAGCCCTTGCGCCACCTATCCACATAGGCTTCCTCCTTGCCGCCCGAAGGCTCTTTTTTCTTATATTTCACTTTTTACTCTTTTAATCGCCTTGGCCACCGCATCCGTCGCGCTCATTTCTTCATTTTCCGCTTCATTTCTCAACTTATACTCAACTTTACCTTCTACCGCCTTCTTTCCAACTGTAATTCTGATTGGAATCCCCAAAAGGTCGGCATCCTTAAACTTTACGCCCGGTCTTTCTTTTCTATCATCGAGCAGCACCTCTACGCGGTTTTCCAAAAGCTCCTCATATATGCTTTCCGCTAACGCGTTTTGTGCTTCATCATCCTTGTTAAGCAAGCAAATTATCACATGATAAGGTGCAACTTCCATCGGCCAAATTATTCCGTTATCGTCGTGATGCTGTTCTATAATAGCCGCCATAGTTCGCGTTACACCTATACCGTAACATCCCATCACTATCGGTACTTCCTTTTGATTTTCATCTTTATACATAGCACCCATAGCTTCGCTATATTTAGTACCTAATTTGAAAACCTGTCCGACTTCGATTCCTCTTGTTACCTTTACAGGGTGTCCGCACACAGGACACTCATCGCCTTCTTTCAAAACTTTCAAATCAGCAATCATATCCGCCTTGTAATCTCTGCCATAGTTGACATTTACGAGGTGGTAATCAGTCTTACAAGCACCTGCGCACATATTTTTAAGTCCGACAAGCTCGCTATCTACAATAATTTTGCAATCATGGAGGGCGGTAGGGCCTGTAAATCCTCCAACTGCTCCTGTCCTTTCTCCTATTTTTGCTTCATCTGCAAATTCTATACAATGCTCCGGAATATCCAGTAAATTTACGAGCTTTGTCATATTAAGTTCCCTGTCGCCCCTGATGAACGCCGCTACAAAGCCGTTTTCCTCGCCTTCCTCCGTATGCACCGCAAACAGAAGCGCTTTGATAGTTTTCTTCTTATCTATTTCCAAAAATGCAGCTACTTCCTCGATTGTTTTTGTATCCGGTGTATGAACTTCCTGCATATCCAGCATTTCCTCGGTATCAGGTTTAGCATCAACTGTATCCGCCTTTTCGAGCGTTGCCGCCATTTTACATTTATCGCAGTAAACTATTTCACTTTCTCCCACTTCCGACAATGCCGTAAATTCATGGGAATTGCTTCCGCCAATCGCTCCCGTATCCGCCTCAACCGGTCTGCAATCAAGTCCGCATCTTTCGAATATTTTCGTGTACGCATCGTACATATCTTTGTAGCTTGCATCAAGTCCCGCTTCGTCTTTATCGAAAGAATAAGAATCTTTCATAATAAATTCTCTACTACGCATAAGACCGAAACGTGGTCTTGCTTCATCTCTGTATTTTGTTTGTATTTGATATAAATTCAAAGGTAATTGCCTATGTGAGTTCACATCCGACCTCACTATATCCGTAAATATCTCTTCGTGTGTAGGTCCAAGACAAAATTCTCTTCCATTTCTGTCATTCAAACGCCAAAGTTCAGGACCGTATTTAAACCACCTGCCTGACTCTTGCCACAGCTCTGCCGGTTGCAGCGCGGACATAAGTACCTCCTGCGCTCCTTTTTTATCCATTTCTTCGCGTATGATGTTTTCAATTTTGCGAAGCACTCTCATTCCAAAAGGCATAAATCCATATACTCCCGAAACGAGCTTTCTTATCATTCCGGTACGGATGAGCAATATGTGGCTCGCAATTTCCGCTTCGTTTGGAACCTCTCTAAGTGTTTTTAAATGCAGTTTTGATAATTTCATCTATTTCTCCTCTTTAAATGTATATTCAAGTAAACTCACACTCGAGGCGGCAATACCTTCTCCTCTACCTGTGTATCCGAGCCCTTCAGTCGTTGTCGCTTTTACGCTAACTTTTTCTTTACTTATAGCAAGCGCGTCCGCAATATTTTGTTCCATTTTCTCTATAAAAGGAGCCAGTTTCGGTGCTTCACACATTACAGCGGAATCTATATTGACAATCCTGTATCCACGCTCCCGTATCATAGTTTTTACTTTTTCAAGCAATTTGATACTGCTTATACCTTTGTAATCGCTTGCAGTATCGGGAAAATGCTTTCCTATATCCCCTAAATGCGCAGCTCCCAATATGGAATCCATTATCGCGTGTATCAATACATCCGCGTCCGAATGTCCTAGCAATCCTTTTTCATATGGAATTTTTTCACCGCCAAGATATAGCGGTACATCCGATACCAACTTATGAACATCAAAGCCGTAACCGACTCTATTTTCACTTGGCATATCTTCTATCCTCGTAATCTTTATATTCTCCGCATTTCCATCAATTAGCGACACTTTTTCGCCAAGCGCTTCAACAAGCATCGAATCATCCGTGCCTTCAAAGTTATTATCTTGAGCATGCGCATATGCGCGCTTTAACAGTGCCGCACAAAATCCTTGCGGAGTTTGTACCCTGCGTAATATACTTCTATCAACTGTATCCAAAACAAATATATTGTTGCTTTCATCTGCCGCCACCGTCTTTACTGTATCCGCTATTTCAATAGCAGGAACGGCTGCACCGAAATCGCTCGCAGCGACGATTACAGAATTGATAAGCGCATCGCTCACATATGGCCTTGCCGCATCATGCACCAATACCAAAGCATCATCTTCAATCTTTTCTAATGCACTAAAAACCGATGCTTGCCTCGTATTTCCACCGACAACAACTCCTTTGAGTTTCTTCGTTCCCGCAAGCAAGTCTTTTACATGCTCTAAATATTTTTCGCTTACCACGACAAAAAAACCGTCAACATACTGATTTTTTTCAAATCTGCTTACAGTTTTTTCTATTATGGTTTCCCCGCCAATCTTTAGAAATTGCTTTGGAATCTCCGTTTTCATTCTGCTACCGCTGCCTGCGGCAGCCACTATCGCCAGCACCCGTTTGTTTTGATACATCTATATTTTTTACTTTCTGATTTTAGCAAAAATCATTCTGCCGGCAGCTGTCTGTAGAACGCTGGTAACGACTACCGCAACATTTGAACCGATATACTTTCTGCCTTCTTCAACTACTATCATAGTTCCGTCGTCAAGATATGCAAGCGCCTGATTTGACTCTTTTCCTTCTTTTATCAAGAACAGGTTCATTTCTTCACCGGGTATGACCATAGGCTTCAATGTATTCGCAAGTTCATTGATATTCAAAACTTCGACGCCCTTTATACCTGCGACCTTATTTAAGTTATAGTCGTTTGTAACAACCTTTCCTCCAATATTTTGCGCCAGCTTTAGCAGTTTAATATCGACTTCCGGTATTTCCTCTATGCTCTTATCGCCCGTAGTATTGTAAATCTCAACGCCGTATGCTTCTCTCAAAGTGTTCAGTATATCAAGTCCTCTGCGTCCTCTGGCTCTACGCAAGCTGTCCGAAGAATCCGCAACATGTTGCAGCTCTAAGAGTACGAATTCAGGGATTACAATTTTCCCTTCTATAAAGCCGGTTTTCATTATATCCGATATTCTGCCGTCGATGATTACACTCGTATCAAATATCTTCGGCGACGCATCCGAACTCTTTCTTTTAAATGCCGCTTTCCCCTTTTGCGGTATAAGGTTTGCAAAATCCTTGTACCTCTTGGTTGCTATCACCACTCCGAGATAGCCCAAAATTATATACGACAGAGCAGGCAATATAATATCAAGATAAAACACATCTATTTTTTGGAACATAAGGCTGAGCAGCGCCGCTATTACAAATCCCGCAATTAGTCCCACGGTGCCTG
>ERZ773197.1702-NODE-1702-length-14772-cov-14.211184_pt1 | contig 14772 bp, 15 predicted proteins | sample MGYA00580999_ERZ773197 | MGnify/ENA primary metagenome ERZ773197 (study PRJEB29015, sample SAMEA2738166) | human oral metagenome | biome: human oral; feature: human-associated habitat; material: saliva | place: China | collected 2185 ...
ATTATAAGTATTCGCAAAGTTAGATTAAAAAAACGAGAACACAAAACAAAAACTATAAAAAGAAAGTCTACAAAGAGTGATTAATGTTCGGAGGAACCCCTAAAAGCAGACTCTTCTATAAACTTACTTGTGGTAGAACAATTCCATACAAACAATAAGTTGTCCTTTATCTTGCTCTTCTTTATAACGTAGCTATACCCTCACTAAAGATATATCACACGAAAACAAGGATATGGATAACAAACACAAAAAAGACAAACATCCTCGTAAGTCAGTTCTACCTATTAATATAGAAAGACTGACAAGGGTGTTTGTCCCTACATTATGTACATTTCGTTTCACACTCTATTAAGCGGATAGCCATACGCACCACCAAATAGAAGCCGAAACTATATACCTTATATTATAATTCCCAACCAATAGCTGAAGCACCAAGAACGGCAGCTGCAGCGTCATCAAGCGAACTTACCAAGAACTTTGGTTTGTCCTTGAAGATTTCCAAAGCATGCTCCTTATAAGAACGCATGATAGGTTCCATCAATAAGTCACCAGCCTTAGTTAGACCGCCAAAGAAGATGAAAGCCTCTGGAGAAGAGAAGGTTGCGAAGTCAGCACAAGCCTCACCTAACATATTACCAGTGAACTCGTAAACACGTTTAGCAAGTGCATCGCCACGACCAGCAGCAATAGAAACATCCAAAGAAGTAATATCTTCTGGTTTCAACTCACGCAACAAAGAGTCTTCCTTGCTATTCTGCAAGAACTCACGAGCGGTACGAGCAACACCAGTTGCAGAGCAGTAAGTCTCCAAACAACCTGTACGACCACAACCACAAGTGCGACCTTTCTCTCCACGAACCATAATGATATGACCCAACTCACCTGCAAAGCCATCAGAGCCGTAAACCATCTGACCGTTAACAACAATACCTGAACCCACACCTGTACCGAGGGTAATCATGATGAAATCCTTCAAGCCACGTGCCACACCATACTGCATCTCTCCGATAGCAGCAGCGTTCGCATCATTGGTAAGACCAACAGGAATACCTAACTTTTGTGAGAACATATCGCCCAATGGCACAACACCATCGTGTCCCCATAAGAGGTTTGGTGCAAACTCAATCGTTCCACGATAGAAGTTACCATTAGGTGCACCAATACCCATAGCACGGAACTGGCCAATGCCACCATATTTAGCAACGAGAGGACGTATTGCCTCTACACCTGCCTCTACGAAATCGTCGACTGTTTTATAAGCCTGTGTCTTAATAGAATTGGTGGCAAGTACCTGACCACGCTGATCTACGACACCGAATACTGCGTTTGTTCCTCCTAAATCCAAGCCAATTACAAATGGCTTTTCCAATCCAGTTACAACTGGTTTCTGCTCTGTTACGTCCATGACATAATAAGTTTTTAGTTTGAATATACTATGGGCAAAGTTATGAAAAAAAGAGGAATGCCACAAAGTTTTGTTAGGTAAATTTGCTTATCTCGTATTATTTTTGCAATTTTGCACCCAAAATAACAAGCATGCAATTTCCTATTCAATTAGATATACTGGATTTCATCTTTAAGGGATTACTCATTGGTATTATAGCGTCAGCTCCCATGGGTCCAGTTGGAATATTATGTATACAACGCACTTTGAACAAGGGGCGTTGGTATGGTTTTATAACAGGTATCGGTGCTGCCATCAGTGATACAATCTATGCTTTGATTGTTGGATTAGGCATGAGCTTTATCATGGCTCCTTTAGAGAATCCAACCTACAAGTTGATCTTGCAGATTTCAGGAAGCGTGTTACTGCTGCTTTTCGGTGTATATTGCTTCAAATCAGACCCGATGAAGAAAGCTCACCAGAGCGGAAAAGAGAAGGGTTCACTCTTCCACAATGGTGTTACAGCCTTTTTAGTAACGCTTTCTAATCCCTTGATTATCTTTCTTTTCATTGCATCATACGCACAGTTTGCATTCGTACAACCTAATCGTCCATTAGAGATGATTATTGGTTTTGCCTGCGTCCCAGCTGGTGCGTTGCTATGGTGGTATGGTTTGTCGTGGCTGATAGACAAGATTAGAGGGAAGTTCGATGTCAATGGTATCCTTATTATAAATAAGGTGATAGGTGCTGTTGTCATCCTGTTCTCTATCATTATGCTTTTGGGAACAGTGTTTAATCTCTATCATTTACCAACTATTGACGGATTAATGGAGAAAGGATAATTATGTTTGTAGCGAAGGAATTAAGAAAAAAGAGCATAGCAGAATACCTGCTTTACATGTGGCAGATAGAAGATACTATCCGTGCATACGGCTGTTCATTGACACGAATCCGCAAAGAATATATCGACCAATTCCAATATACTGACGAGCAAAAAGAGGAAGAGGAAGACTGGTTTGGCGACCTTGTTCGTATGATGAACCAAGAGGGTTGCCGTGAAGGTGGACATCTACAGATTAATAAGGTACTCATGCAGGACCTGACAGAGCTACACGCACAGTTACTGCAATCGTCTAAGTTTCCTTTCTATTCCGCTGAGTACTATCGTGTTCTGCCTTTCATTGTTGAACTAAGAGGTAAGACTAAGCGCACAGCAGACAAGATGGCTCGTACGAATGACGAACGCCTGAAGACCGTTGCTGCACAGTTAGGAAAGAGCGAGATAGAGACTTGTTTCGACCTCCTCTATGGTGTGATGATGCTTCGTCTGCAGAAGAAAGAAATTACACCAGAGACAACTCGTGCACTTAACGAGATAACAACCTTCATTGGTATGTTATCAGACTATTACATAAAAGATAAGACTGAGGGATTAGACTTCGGCGAAGAATAAAGGAGATAGCGTATGAATATTTTAGTTACAGGAGCTAACGGACAGCTTGGCAACGAGATACAGCTTGTTTCTAAGCAGAGTAAAGACCACTATATCTTCACTGATGTATGTGAAGGATATACTAAGTTGGATATTACTAATTTGGAGGATATCCGCAAGATGGTACATGACAATAAGGTTGAATGTATCATCAACTGCGCTGCATGGACCAATGTAGACAAAGCTGAGACTGCTGGCGAGATTGTTGAACTACTCAACGCCGTTGCCCCAGAGAACCTCGCAAAAGCAATGAAAGAGGTGGGTGGCTTGCTCGTCCATGTCAGCACTGACTATGTCTTCGGTGGCGACCCTTACAACACTCCTTGCAAAGAGGACATGAAGGGTACTCCTACAGGTGTTTATGGCCTTACAAAACTACATGGGGAAGAGAAGATTCAGGCTACTGGTGTCAACCATATTATTCTTCGTACGGCATGGCTTTACAGTGAGTTCGGCCATAACTTTGTGAAAACAATGATGAATCTCACTGCTACTAAACCACAGTTGAAGGTTGTCTTCGACCAGTGTGGTACTCCTACCTACGCTGGCGACTTAGCAGAAGCTATCTTCGATATCGTTGAGAACCTCAAGTATGAGGGGAATAATGGCATCTATCATTTCTCAAATGAGGGTGTATGTAGCTGGTATGACTTCACGATTAAGATTGCAGAACTTGCAGGTAACACAGCATGTGACATCCTTCCTTGCCACAGCGACGAGTTCCCTTCTCCTGTTAAGCGTCCTGCTTACTCGGTCCTCGACAAGACTAAGATTAAAGAGACCTTCGGCATAAAGATTCCATATTGGGTTGACTCTCTTAAGAAGTGCATGAAAGACTTACAGGAACAAGACAAACAATAGGAGTGAAAAAATAAGTTGGATAAGATAAAGTTAAGCCGTCATCTTCCTTGAAAACATAAAGGGGAAATAGTTGGCTTTGGCTTAACCAACTGTAGACAAGACTTTTACTCCCAAAGAACATAATACAGATGAATGAAATAGAACGCAGGCGAACGTTCGCCATTATCTCTCACCCAGATGCCGGTAAGACTACTTTGACTGAGAAATTCCTTCTCTTCGGTGGTCAGATTCAGGTTGCTGGTGCGGTGAAGAGCAACAAGATACGTAAGACGGCTACGTCTGACTGGATGGATATCGAGAAGCAACGTGGTATCTCTGTATCGACCTCTGTGATGGAGTTCGACTACAAAGATTATAAAGTGAATATCCTCGATACGCCTGGTCACCAGGACTTTGCCGAAGATACTTATCGCACTCTGACAGCTGTTGACTCGGCTATCATCGTTGTCGACTCGGCCAAGGGTGTGGAGGCACAGACACGTAAGTTGATGGAGGTGTGCCGTATGCGTAACACACCTGTTATCATCTTTATCAATAAGATGGACCGTGAAGGTCGCGACCCGTTCGAGGTGTTAGACGAACTGGAGGAAGAACTCAAGATTAGTGTACGTCCACTTTCATGGCCTATCGGTCAGGGTCAGCGTTTCAAGGGTGTGTATAACATCTACGAGCAACAGCTGAACCTCTTCACACCGAACAAACAGCGTGTGACCGAGAAGGTTGAGGTAGACATCAACTCGAATGACTTGGACGAACAAGTAGGTGCTGAGTTTGCTGAACAGTTACGCAACGACCTCGAGTTAGTAAATGGTGTTTATCCAGATTTCGACGTCGAGGCTTATCGTCGTGCGGAGGTTGCACCAGTGTTCTTCGGCTCTGCATTGAATAACTTTGGTGTACAAGAATTACTCGATTGCTTCGTTGAAATAGCCCCAAGTCCACGTCCTACTAAGGCTGAGGAACGTGTTGTTGAACCTACTGAACCAAAGTTTACTGGCTTCATCTTTAAGATTACAGCCAATATCGACCCTAATCATCGCAGTTGTATTGCCTTCTGTAAGGTGTGTTCGGGTAAGTTCCAACGCAACCAACCTTACCTCCATGTGCGTAATGGGAAGACGATGCGCTTCTCCTCCCCTACTCAGTTTATGGCACAACGTAAGAGTACTGTAGAAGAGGCTTACCCAGGTGACATCGTTGGTCTGCCTGATAGTGGTGGTGTATTTAAGATTGGTGACACATTAACTGAGGGAGAAAACATCCACTTCCGCGGACTGCCAAGCTTCTCACCAGAACTATTCAAATACATTGAGAACGATGACCCAATGAAGTCTAAGCAGTTCCAAAAAGGTATAGAGCAGTTGATGAATGAAGGTGTCGCACAGTCTTTCGTCAATCAATTCAACAACCGTCGTATCGTAGGAACCGTTGGACAGCTTCAGTTTGAGGTTATTCAGTATCGATTAGAGCATGAATACAATGCGAAGTGTCGTTGGGAACCAGTACACCTCTACAAAGCTTGCTGGATTGAGGCTGATGATGAGGCAGAGTTAGAGAACTTTAAGAAGCGTAAATACCAGTATATGGCTAAGGATATTGAGGGACGTGATGTCTTCCTCGCAGACTCTGGTTACGTGCTAAGTATGGCACAACAAGACTTTGAACATATCCGTTTCCACTTTACAAGTGAGTTCTAAACTTAGGACAAGATAAGATTAAAGCGCCAAAGAGTATGTCTATTCTTTGGCGTATTTTATATGATAGAGCGAGTTAAAGGGGGCCTTTGCTATTCGCTTATACTAAAGAGATTACGCTGCTGGACTGATTTTACTTAGCACACACACCTGAGGTTTCTCTTTATGAGTAATCAATATTATCTTAGCATAGAAAAGGTAAAACTCTTTCCTAACCATTTACAGCTCCTACCCTACCGTTATATTACATGGCATTTTAGGTAGAATACACCTACTCAACTAACTTTTCGAGTGATGTTTCAAACGCTCCTCTCACATCTCGATAGTAGCATTATCACCATAAAAAACCATTACACATCATCGAGTTTGTCTCCTTCAAAATAGAAATGACATATCTCACTAAAACGAGCTTATAACACCCAATGAATCAGACTATTACACACAGCCTCCAAGAAGACGCCCTTCTTGCCGCAAGAAGAGCGTCCTCTATAGCCCAGAAGGGCATGTTCTTGAATAAAGAAGAGCCTCTTCTTCGCTCCCCTCTATCCTCTCTCCAAACAATGATGGTCGTGATTACCAAAATAAAGCAATCTTTTCTTTCTACATGTTTAGCGTCCTATCTCCTTTTATCAGCCACCTTATTAGAACGACTTCACATTCTCCTCCCCGCTACTATCGGCGAGGAGTCAAGGGTGAGGCTACCTTCATTGGGGTAACCTCACTAATCATGTCTCTCCTTTCGGTGAAGAAAAAGGAGAGAAAGAAATACTCCTATCACTTTTGTAACCTCTATCAATCAATATATGGGAACAACAAGGGTGTTGGTATTCAACATGTACACTACATGTATTGAGCAGCAACACCACCTATGCAATCCCTTAATCTATCAATTAGAGATTAGGAGAGGTATTCATAAATGGTATCCTCCATATCGACAGATGTCAAGGTCGACTTTATACAGAAGATAATTACCCAACAGTACGATAGTCTGTCTATTTCCGAACAAACTTTTTACCGTTCTGTATAACTACGCCTTTATAATCCTTACTTACACGCTGACCAGCAAGGTTATAAATTAATGCTTTCTCATTTACCTCTATCGTCTGAACGTTCTTAATACCAGCAGCGGAGACTGTCGTTATTGTAACACTTCTGAGAAAAGCCTTTTTTACATTGAGGACTACTTTCTTTGAGGCTCCAGTCCAATTGTAGAACTAAAAAACCTTCTTCCCTTCTTTCTACGAAGTCATCTCAAGTTCCTGATTATTAATATTGTTACTTTCATCCTAATTATCGAAAAATACAGCATAAACAACCTTAACAATATTGTCATTAGCACTTGCAACAGTAAGTGTTCCACCATACATTCTCAACGAACCTTTCCACATTCGGTTTGCTGTTTTTACTCCACTTGTAGAGACTGTGAGTTTTACATCACCCGAAGTTACAGACTTTTCTCCGTAAAATCACCATCATTGGATGTTTGAGATGACTGGCCCGCTAATCCAAACTGCTTATAGCTTTCAGCCGATGAAAGCTCAAAAGTCACAGTACTCTAGGCAAAAGATAAAGAACTAACAGCAGTAAATGCTGCTACAAAAGCAAAGCGTAAAATTCGATTCATAATAAATTAGTTTAATTAATATAAAGGTTTAAATACAATGCAAATATAGGTAATAATTATGATATATGCAATTATTAATCAAAGTATAGGTATTTATTTATCCTCTTCAACATGTATAAGCAAAGTTCACATAAACACATGTGTGCGCTTACAATGTTAAAAACATCTTTTTTTATTGGTAAAATTTGCTTTATTACATTATTTGCCCTATATTTGCGATGTGTTTTTCATTGATTTAGATATTCTGCTAAATCATGTTCGAGGTTGGTAGCTTCCTGCACCAACCTCTTTTTTTATCATCTTAAACAAATTCCTTAGCGAATGTTCCCCATATTCTGTATAGACAAGAAAAGTAAAAACGAAGTTTCCTGTCATATCTGTCATCACTTTCAAAGAGCTAAACAACTTATTTACAAGACGATACGAGGAAATGTTAAAATGACAGCAACTAACATTAAAACTAAATTCGTATAAATTGATACTTTTCCTTTTCTATTTTAGTTTCTCATCCTTTCATAGCTTCTAACTCATATTTGCCACTACTCTTATTCGAATAATTAGATTAATTCGTAGTCTACTTCTACAGTCTTCGAAGGATTAGAGTCGCCTGTAGCACAGACTACTCTTCCATCAGAAAAATACTGATTTACTTGACAAGTAACGAATGATTACTTATCTTTGTAGCAGTTTTAAACCTAAGTCTATGAAACAGAATAAGCTTTTTATCTTACTATTAGCCGTAATCTACCTATCTGGTTGTGGCAAAACAATTCTGCCCTCCGAGAATGATCAGGAAGAAGAAACAGAGAAAGAAACACCTTCTTCAACGCCCGTCGACGATGAGACGGTCTATAGTGTGGAGGAGTTCATCGAAGGAAACTTTGGAGACAAAGCTGTCTGGGTACAGGGTTATATCGTTGGCGCATGTAAACGAAGTATCAAACAGGCCGAATGGGAACCTCCCTTCTCGTATAATACGGCTATCTTATTGGCTGATAGCCCAGAAGAAACAGACCCTGACAAGGTTATATCCATTCAGATGGTTAACAAACAAATGAAAGAAAACATTGCCTTAGATAGTAATCCACAAAACTATGGACGGCAGATAGCTTTCTTAGGCATTAAACAGAAATACTTAGGAATACCAGGTATAAAAAAGCACATATTGGCCATTGAATGGCTTGACGAATGACTTTTTTATATGAAACATTTGCTCTAAAAGAGAAAAATGATTATATTTGCAACACCAAATAATTGTAAAAGTTAGAAAAGCCTATCGACATACTTCTACTTCATAAGAAAGAGAATTAAAAATGAAGAAACTGAATGAGATGACCGACGAGCAGTTGGCATTGTCATACATTGAAGGAAGCAACGATGCATTCGACCTGTTGCTGTCACGCAATCAGTCGAAACTCTTCTCGTATATTCTATTCGTTGTGCATGATAGGGATGCTGCTGATGACTTGTTTCAAGAGACTTTCGTAAAGATTATCACAAAGTTGCAACAGGGCAGATACTCACCAACTGGTAAGTTCTCTGCATGGGTTATGCGTATCGCTCATAACGTTATCATGGATTGGTATCGTGCACAACGTGCTGACAAGGTGATTGATGCACCCAAAGACAACGACCTATCCAATGTAGGTGGTGACGATACCGTCATCGACAACATTGAGTGTCAGTTCATTAACAGCCAGACACTCTCTGACGTAAAGCGCATGATGAATCTTCTTCCAGCGACACAGCGTGAAGTAGTGTTTATGCGTTTCTATCAAGAGATGTCGTTTAAGGAGATAGCTGAGACAACAGGTGTTAGCATTAATACCAGCCTTGGGCGGATGCGTTATGCCATCTTCAACCTAAGAAGAATGGTTCGCGAACACAAGGTGAACCTACAGTTAGCATAAAGATTTACACCTCTTTGAATTAATTATAAAATGACCCTCGCTTGTTTCTCTACAATGTAGTTGAAACAAGCGAGGGTCGCTTTATACCTTATAATTATCTATGCAACTGCTTGAGAGAGTGGATTGTTGCTTTTGGGTCAGCTGCCTTAAAGACATAACTACCACTAACAAGTATGTCGACGCCTGCCTCTACTAAACGAGGGGCTGTCTCTGCTTGTACTCCACCATCTACCTCTATCAAGGCTTTACTACCTTCACGCTCTATCAGTTGACGAAGACGTTGAACCTTCTTAATACTGCTTTCAATGAACTTCTGCCCTCCGAAACCAGGATTAACACTCATGAGCTGAACGATATCTACGTCGCCAATGATATCCTCAAGTACATTGACAGGTGTTGAAGGATTAAGGGTTACACCCGCCTTCATCCCTGCATCGTGAATAGCCTGTATCGTTCGATGTAAATGAACACATGCCTCATAGTGGACATTCATGATTGCAGCACCCGACTTAGCGGTCTGTTGGATATAATTCTCTGGATGAACAATCATCAAATGAACATCCATAGGCTTCTTACAAACCTTTCCGACTGCATCGAGTATAGGGAATCCAAAAGAGATATTAGGGACGAAGACACCATCCATAACATCCATGTGGAGCCAATCGGCCTCACTTTCGTTAATCATTTCAATCTCCTTATCCAAATGAAGGAAGTTAGCAGAGAGTAAAGAAGGTGATACTATTGTTTCCATATAAGACTTAGTTCAAGCAAAAGGTTTGCATTTTTCCATTAACTTTAATTACCCGATAGGTATAAGCTATCTGTCGGATGAGGTTAAGCGTCTTCTCAGACGGCTTAAGTTCTTCTGAAGTAAATATTCTTACCATAGGCTGGAAATGTATTATTGAGAGTTATTATATCTTCTAAACGATATAAATTAGATATTATTATATCTCTTTACAAGAATATTTCTTCTTTATATGTATTAATTCTATCAGAATACTCTTGCATCGCTCTTTTTATCCATCTTTCCCTTGAAGATACAAGCTTTTCTCTATCTCACAGGCTCATAATTCGATAATTTTATGTAAGTTTGTAGCGTAAAAGTATTTGAGAATTTTATATCTATATGATTATAAAGGTATGTGGCATGCGTGATGCCCGCAATATTCACGAGGTTTCTCAACTTGGCATAGACTGGATAGGATTGGAATTCATTCCTAACAGCGAACGTTATGTGAGTCAAATAGCATCATGTGCGGGGATAATTCCTGACTATAGTAGCCTTTCTGACCTGTCTTCAGACAAACTATCCCAACAGAAAGAAGGTCCTGTTCTCTGTGGAGTCTTTGCTGATGACATGCCCCAGAATATTGTTACACGTGTTGTTAACTTCAATCTTGATATTGTCCAACTTAATGGAGAAGAAAGTATGGTGATGATTGATAATCTTCGCCGTACCCTTGACCCAGACATTCATGCAGGAATAAAGATTATGAAGCGCATTGTCATTACAAAGCGTGAGGACATTGAGAAATACAAGGAATATGCAGAAGGGGTTGATTATTTCCTCTTTGACATCCAAGATAATCTAAAGGATTGGAGCATTTTGGAAGCATATGAAGGGAAAGTTCCTTTCCTTGTAAGTGGTAATATTGGTGCCGAAGATATTGACAAGATTAAAGGCTTTTCTCATCCCCAATTCTATGGTATCAGTGTAAACGAGAAGTTTGAGACAGCACCAGCGGTAAAGGATGTTGCTTTACTAAAGGACTTTCTTGAAAAGATAAAGTAAGGTTTATCGATTAAAAGGTTGAGACACGAATGAAAACAAATTGTGTTATCATTGACAACTACGATTCTTTTACCTACAATCTTGTTCATCTCATAAAGGAGTTGGGAGCTAATGTGACGGTAGTTCGCAACAACCAGTTTGCTCTTGAAGACTTGAATGCTTACGACCGTATCGTTTTAAGTCCTGGTCCCGGGGTTCCTTCTGAAGCTGGCCTACTATTGGATGTTATTCATCGGTATGCTGACGTAAAACCTATCTTGGGCGTTTGCTTAGGACATCAAGCCATTGGTGAGGTATTCGGAGCAAAGTTGAAGAATCTTTCTGATGTCTTTCATGGTGTGACAACAGAAACAACACAAGTCGTTGATACCCCTTTGTTTGACGGTCTTCCAAAACATTTTCTTGTGGGAAGATATCATAGCTGGGTCGTAGAAAGGACCAACTTTCCTGATTGCTTGGAGGTTATCGCCGAGAGCAAGGAGGGATTAATCATGGCATTACGCCATAAGACGCATAATATATATGGTATACAGTTCCACCCAGAAAGCGTTTTAACACCTGATGGGAAGAAGATTATGGCGAATTGGTTACACATCTAACAAATAAAAAATCTTGTACTTTACTATGACAAAGGCGACAAGCTATACAGACGAAGTCATCGACGACGGAGCACCGTGGTATGCTGTGAAACTATTCACACTGAAACTTGAAGAGGTGAGAACCTATTTTACAAATCATAACTTGGAATGTTTCGTTCCAGAACAATATGTTGATATTGAGGGACGAGACGGTAAACCACACACTGTTCTTCGTCCTGTTGTTCGTAATCTTATCTTCGTAAAAAAGCCAGATGAAGACATCTCGTTCTTGAAAATAGTACAGGAAGCTAACTATAAGATTAGTGTCGTAAAGAAAGCTAAGGACTCAAGAGAGTATGCGCTTATCCCTCATAACCAAATGTATGAGTTCCGCTTGATGTGTAACCCTGAAATAACGATGCGCAAGTTCCTCTCTTCTGATGAAGCACAAATGAAAGCTGGAGACGAAGTTCTTGTTAAGTTCGGACCATTAAAGGGTATGACAGGTCGACTGGTGCGCTCAAGTAAGAAGTATTATCTCCTAAAAGAAATACCAGGTATAGGCGTGATGCTCAAAGTCTCCCGCTGGTGCTGTGTACCAATGGAGGGGAAATAGCAGCCCCCTTATCCTCCCTCACAGGAAGCCCTTCCTGCGTCCCGAACACATGTGAAAAGTTATCTGTCTATCTATGAAAACTGTAAGAAAAAACTTGCCCCTTAACACCAAGGATAGTGACTGGGGCAAGAAACGAAAATTAAATTACCGATGTATCGTCATTGATATCACATCAATGCCTTCCCGCTGGAAACATAATTAAAACTAAATTAATCAATTCAGTATTATTAAAACCGAACTTTTTCTTTCTCGAATATTAGCCCTATTAGCCTATTGGTCCTATTAGCCTTATTGGCCTATTAGCCTATTAGCCCAATATTATCCCTCACTCTTGCCCTGCTACTGGGCTACCTCCTCCTGTCTGCTTTTCTTTCTCCTCTTTTTTCTTCTTCACATTTTCGTCTTTCCACTCTTCCCAGTAGATAGAATCAGAAACCAGCGAACGAGTGGCAACCTTGTTGCTCTGTGTGCGTGAGGTCTCAGGAATGAAGCGAACACGGATACCCTTTATCTGCTTTGCTGTCACTTCTTCAGGCTTTGCAATGCCCTTATCAGCGTTGATGGTATAATAGAATGTACCGACACCCTCCAACTTCACCGTGCGACCCTCTGCCATAAAAGATGCCATTACGCCACCTAAGTCCTTCAACACAGCATACGTGTCACCACGACTCACAGTTGAAATCAGTGCCAATCGGTCAGCCACTTGGTCGGTTGTTACGGGCTTCCCTACGGTTATCGCTTCCGGATACCATAGCCCCGTCAACTTCTTCTTTACTTTCTTAAAAAATGCCATAATATTAATGTTTTAAAGTTGGTGAATATAATATGTAAATTATTTTCTTATTCGAGCCACCCTCGGTATGGGACTGAGGGTACCTAAGTATCATACTTAGGGTACCTGAGTATCATACTTAGACCCCCTAAGTATCATACTTTGGTACTCTATTTATAATCCATTGATTATCAACCACTTATAAAGAGGCTATTTTTACCCTCTTTTGTCATGTTTTTTCGCATTAATTATCTCCAAAATTCGAGAATGGTTGCGCTATAGCCCCCTTATCGCAGTCGTAAGGGTACACATGGACAGCAGATGCGTTGAACCACATTAACCATGCCTCCCTTGGGTCCACATGAAACGCACTAGACGACCAATAGAAACCAACAGCCCCATCACCATCGAGCCTATCTTTTTGGTACCAACCCAAAGAAGGCAGGTAAAAGTAATTGTCTATATCGGCAACAGATGGAAGCTCTTGTTTTATATCGGCATTTATGATGGCACCATTATATATTTTACGTAAGTCGCCACTATTGGAACTCTCAGTGTTGTATGTACCCTGTGCCTGCAACACAGACTTCTTCTTAAACCACATACCATGTTTTTTCAAATGACCCATTGATGTCCATAATTCGTCACCATCCCAATGTGGATCCCCAAACTTCGCATACCACGCCAACTCGTTAACGTTAGGAAGATTTTTAAATGCTGTGTGTGTGGCATTAAATTTACTTGAATTTCCACTCTTATTATACCAACGCTCGTTGACATCGTTACTGTACTTAGGATAGTCATTTGATGGTGTATCTAATGTATGCGTTGGTTGGCTACCGCCTTGATTCCATTCATGACCCTTCCAATATTGATTTTTTGCATCCCACATATAGTAATGGTCGCCGTCGTAATTTTTAACTTGTAGGTCAGCTTCCATGTTGACATATTCATTCTTTGCAAAAGTATGAGAAGGAATGATCTTGGTAATTGTTCCCTCTACGCCCGACGCAACGTCCTTTACCCAGTAACGGATTCTTAAAGTGTGTGTGCCTGGCTTGATAACCATGTAAGCACCATTGGTCGTTAGACTGGCAGAAATATTTGTCAATGGGAAACCATTTGGGTATGTACTTCCTGAATTACCTTTTGTTATAAGTTCTATCTTTTTACCAGATCCTGTACCTGTCAATGCACCTGTACCAGTTGCTGCTGTTGGGTCAAGGGTATAGGTAGATGTGATGTCGTTATCTGATGTTACTTCGATCTTCGTGAGATAGCAATGTTTTAGTATATCATTGTTTGTATAAGGCTTAAAAACAAGGTAAGCAGCCTTGTGGTCGAGTGCAAACTCAAACTCGTGACTTGTAGCGTTGCGTGTTGCCTTGGCTATACCGCAATCGCCTGATGCACCAAAGTGGGCAGTGGTGTTAGGCTCTGTTTGTGTTTGATTCGCAGAGATGGTTACTCGGTCTTGATTGCCATTCTTACCAGGGTAATAAACTTCGTATGAAGATTTGGCGGTGTATTTACCTGGCATTAAGAACTTGAAAGAGGCTGTCTTACCTGTTGGAGAGTTGCTACTTTGCTTCCAATTGCCACTATCATCCTTTACCCAAATCTTATCGCCTGCTTCCCAATAGAATTTACCATCTGCCTCCATAGTTGTGCGTGTTGCAGGTTCGCCTGTGCAGAATGCGGTTAAGCCTTTATCGTCAGTGGAGGTTTTGCCGTTCTGTGCTAAATCATCATTTGCACAAGAGGCAAAAGCTAAAGTTAAGCCAAACACGACAGCCAAAGACGCTAGTCGTGTGATGAATGAATGTCGTTTCATCGTTTTCTTCATTTTTACTTAGTTCTCTTTGTTAATAACTCTCTGTTAGTCTTCCCAAGCGGACAAATCGTCTTCGTTCTCATTGTCTGCTCCCTGCCATGCTGGTGCTTGCTTAGCACTGCTGATGGTTCCTCCAGGTGTTGCTGGGTTGTGCTGACCATTAAAAGGAGACCCCGCCATTAAATTAGTGGTTTCGTTTACCTGAA
>ERZ773197.1704-NODE-1704-length-14763-cov-15.257683_pt1 | contig 14763 bp, 8 predicted proteins | sample MGYA00580999_ERZ773197 | MGnify/ENA primary metagenome ERZ773197 (study PRJEB29015, sample SAMEA2738166) | human oral metagenome | biome: human oral; feature: human-associated habitat; material: saliva | place: China | collected 2185 ...
GCCAGTGGTCTTATTTCGGGCGCGACGGTGCCCAGGCTTTTGGGTGGACGCGCATCCAGGGGGCCTGGTACTACCTGGATCTTTCCTCGGGCATGGTGCACAAGGGCTGGCTCAAGGACGGCGGTCACTGGTACTACCTGTCTTCGTCGGGGGCCATGGTGACGGGCACCCACTGGATTGGCGGCACGCGCTACGAGTTCGACGCCCGGGGCCGCCTGCTGACGTAGGTGTCGGCAGCCTGACGGATTTCGGCTGAGACAAAACGGGGCCGCGCACGAAAACTCATGCGCGGCCCCTTGCGCGTGCGGTGAGAGTTGTTCTCCCGTCGTTGCCAGTACCGACTCAATCAGCGGTGCTTCTAGCGATTCTCGTATACGTTATTTGTATGAGCGAGCGTCTTCTTCGCGGAGTCCCCGTCAGTGATGAGCAGATCCAGGCGTGGGCTGATGAGGCCGAACGCGGGTATGACCTGGCTGACCTGCCTTCGCCGAGCCCGGGGCGTCCTCCGGTGGGGGAGGGACCTGCTGCCGCTGTGGCGGTGCGTCTGGATGAACAGACGCTGAGGGACGCTCATGGAACGTGCAGCTTTCGAGGTAATCGCGAGCCGTTCTGACGCGGTTCGCGCGGCAGCGCGAGAGTGGACCCATCGCGCCTAAGTTCATGCCAGTAGGCGTGAGCACTTCGGGTGCGAACGATTCACCAATGAGGCTGTCCTGCGTGCGTGCGAGCACGCGCTGAACTCCCTCTCTCTCGATGTTGAGGACGATCCCAGGCGATGGCTCGTGGTGGGTATCGACCAGTCTGGGCGTGTTCTCGAGCTGGTCGTATTAGTTTTCGATGGTGGCGGAGAACTCCTCATTCATGCCATGAAGGAACGTGCCCAGTTCCTGGACGAACTCGTGTAGCTTGCGGGTGGCTACCCGTCGTGGCCACGGGGAATGGTCTACGAATCCTGAAGCCAGCCATCGCTGGAGGAGTCGGGGCCGATTCTTAATGCACCTTATGGTGCTCGGTGCTTTCCGACGTGGCTGCGCACAATGGTGCAAAACGCTATCCTGCGCGAGTCCTAATGCACCTTTTGGCGCTTGGTGCTTTCTGACGCCGATCGCACGGTCTATGACCTGGCGGATATTCAGGGGTCTTAATGCACCTTATGGTGCTCGGTACTTTCTGACACCGTCGGGTGCCCTCGCCAACATCGCCTACTTCGGCACGTCTTAATGCACCTTTTGGCGCTCGGTGCTTTCTGATGAAATGCGCCGCGACATGGCCGAAGCAGGCATCTACGCGTCTTAATGCGCCTTATGGCGCTCGATGCTTTCTGACAATGACGCCGACCGAGCATGGTGACTGGGCTAACCCGTCTTAATGCACTTTATGGTGCTCGGTGCTTTCTGACTGGGAGTGGACGCGTGTTGGGTGTGCCCGAGCAGTACGTCATAATGCACCTTATGGCGCTTGGCGCTTTCTGACTCGGTACGACAATGACTCTAAGCCCAAGTTCCCGTGGGCGTCTTAATGCACCTTTTGGCGCTCGGTGCTTTCTGACGGTGCTACTCCTTATGGGGAGTACGTACCTCACGACGTCTTAATGCACCTTATGGCGCTCGGTGCTTTCTGACGCCTCACTCGCATCACTCATGGGCTTTCGCCGCGACGAGTCTTAATGCACCTTATGGCGCTTGGTGCTTTCTGACCAGTCCGGTGGCGAAAACCGAGCGCGCTGGATTGCGACCACGTCTTAATGCACCTTATGGTGCTCGGTGCGTTCTGACATGCCCAGCGGTCACATTTAGGGTCGCAAGCGAGGTCGCGTCTTAATGCACCTTTTGGCGCTCGGTGCTTTCTGACAGACTGTCGCCAACATGGAGCATATCGGTGCTTTCAAGTCTTAATGCACCTTTTGGTGCTCGGTGCTTTCTGACTTGCTTCGGACACCAGCATCGACAGAAGGATAGAGATGGTCTTAATGCGCTTTTTGGCGCTCGGTGCTTTCCGACAAGCCTTTCGCTGATACGCGCGACCTCATGCCTACTTAGTCTTAATGCACCTTTTGGCGCTCGTTGCTTTCTGACAGACCCGAACGATCATCACGGGCGGCAAGCTCAAGCGTCTTAATGCACCTTATGGTGCTCGGTGCTTTCTGACGCGCGGATCCTGGCGCGACCTCTACGACGCCATCGACTCGTCTTAATACACCTTATGGTGCTCGGTGCTTTCTGACATTGAGGCGATAACCCCCAGAGTAACCGCAGGCCAGCTGTCTTAATACACCTTATGGTGCTCGGTGCTTTCTGACGCCAGTGAGCGTGCTCCGTAATCTCACCTGTGATGCGGTCTTAATACACCTTATGGTGCTCGGTGCTTTCTGACTCGGTGGGTGGAATTCTCGCCGTGGCTCTTACGCATCTTGGTCTTAATACACCTTATGGTGCTCGGTGCTTTCTGACAACACGAGCGTCAACGACAAGGCGTTCCAGTTGTTCAAGTCTTAATACACCTTATGGTGCTCGGTGCTTTCTGACAAGCTCGGCTGGGAGGTTGTCTTGAATGCTATGTTCGCGTCTTAATGCACCTTTTGGTGCTCGGTGCTTTCTGACGAACGATGCAGCAACGAAGGTGAAGACTTTCTCGCAGTCTTAATACACCTTATGGTGCTCGGTGCTTTCCGACTTGGTAAGTTCGGTGTGACTCCCTTCGCCCCGCCTGGTCTTAATGCACCTTTTGGCGCTCGGTGCTTTCTGACACGGCGCAACCATCTCCGCCCTAAGAAAGGCGGTACGCGTCTTAATGCACCTTTTGGCGCTCGGTGCTTTCCGACTTGGAGGCATTGTCCTCTGGGCGCGCCGTCGTCAGTTTTAATGCACCTTTTGGCGCTCGGTGCTTTCTGGCTGCCCGGCGTGTCACACCCCCTGTGGCCAGGGAAAACGTTGTACCGGATCGCCAGTGGTCGAAAAAGCACCCCTCCGACCAGCAAGCACGAGGCTAGATTACCAGACTTTTCGTTGCGACTGCATGCATCGCCGCGGAACGCCTGCGGGGTCGACGCTGTCTCGGGAATCGCCGCCATCGTCGGCGTGTCGCTCCTCCATAACGCTTCACACTCGTAGAGCAACCGCAAGGTTGTTGAGTAGAAGGACAGACAATGACGACACCCGCCACGGCCTCGTCCCTGAGAGAAGCGACCACCCCCGAAGCCCTCACTCGCGCCAGACGCCGACTCCTCACAGCACACTCCGCCCCCGCCAGTCCGAACACCCCCACGCCGTGAAGTCTCACCGACGAGCAGCTCCGCGTCCTCGCCGCGAGCGACTGGGCGCCGCCACGCATCGGCGCGCTTGACACGAACACTCTTACGACGGCCGACCCCATCACCCGGGCGCTCCTGGTCGAATCGGTGCGAGAAACCATCGAACGCCGGCTCGCCGCGGAACGCCCCCACGGCACCTACGACGACACGCGCGCAGGACACGACGCCTTCAGTAGAGGAGTCGTCGACGATTACGACCATGGCAACCACCACCTCGCGCGAGCCACCATCCGCGTCGCCGGTCCGGGCCTCGTGACCTGTGCGGGCCTTTCGGCACTGGACATGCCCGACGCCGACGCGCCCATTATCGACGAACTCGCCCAGGCCACGGACACGAACCTGATCGTGAGCGTCCTCGCCGATGCGGCGTTGCTTGAGCTTGACAGGTACGCCACCGGACAAGGCCTGCGTTACTCGCGCGTCGGATCCACCCTCATGCTCGCGGCACCGAGCGAGCAGCGCTTGGCCGAGGCTATCGATGCCGTCGCCGCTGCGGCCATCAACGCGGGTGCGCGCGTCACCGACCTGACGACCCAGCACATTGACGAGGAGATAGCCCTCGCGAGCGTCGGCATCGATCCGTGGACCACCCGGCCCAGCGACGAACCCGCAGGCCAAGCTGACCGCATCCTCTACGTCGGCCGCGACGGCGCACGCGTCCACGTCAAAGCGGGCCGCGTCCTCGTCGACGCGCCCGGCTCGCTGCCTGCGACCTCTGTACCGAAAAACAGTGTCACGCGCATCTTCTTGTCCGGAAATGTCGGCCTGTCCGCGGGCGCGCGCTCGTGGGCGATGCGCAGCGGCGTCGATGTCGTGTGCCTGTCGCGGCGAGGTTCCTACCAGGGCGCTCTCATCGGTGCGAACAGAGGAAAGCACGCCAGCCGATTCCTTGCGCAAGTGGCGCTGACTGGCGACAACGAGCGGCGCGTCCGCCTGGCCGCTAGCCTCATCGGCGCGAAAATCCGCGGCCAAATCCACGTCCTCACGCGCATTGCTCGGCGCGACGAAGGCGTGCATGTCGCCGACACGACCGCGCACATGCACGCTTGGCGGCGCTCCCTCGCGGGCGCGCGCACACTCGACGAAGTCATGGGCATCGAGGGCGCGTGTTCCAACGCCTACTTCGACGCGCTCGCCGTGTGCGTGCCCGCTGACGTCACCTTCGACGGACGCAGCCGACGCCCACCCCGCGATCTGCCCAACGCCGCCTTGTCCTACGGATACGCGATCCTCTTGTCCGAATGCGTCGGTGCGCTCCACGCTGCCGGGCTCGAGCCGTCACTCGGCATCGCGCACGCGCCCACCGACAAACGCCCAAGCCTGGCGCTGGACCTCATGGAACAGTTCCGCCCACTCCTGGTCGACCAGACCGTCATGGCGCTCCTGCGCGCACGCAAGCTCCAGCCTGAACACGGTGTCGTCGAGGCCGAGGTTGGAGGAGTATGGCTGGGCAATGACGGAAAGAAAATCCTCGTCGACGCGTACGAGGCTGCCTGCCAGCGATCCGTCACCGGCGCCCTTCCCGGATACTCGGGCTCGTGGCGCAGGCACATCGCCCACTCCGCGCAGATGCTGGCGCGCGCCATCGCCGAACCCGACTACCAGTGGAGCGGGGTCGCCTGGCGATGATCTACATCATCGCCTACGACATCGTCGACAACAAACGACGGCTCCGCATCGCCAAAACACTGGAATCCTGGGGCTACCGCATCCAGGAATCCGTGTTCCAACTCCGCCTCGACGCAGCCACGCTGGCTCGCGTGCGTTCTCGGCTTGCTGCCCTCATCTCGGATGCCGAAGATGTCATCCACATCTACCCCATCTGCTCATCCTGCGCCGACCGCGCCGACATACTTGGCGCGGCCATGGCGCTGGACGATGTGGGGTTGTGCCGGGGAGTGTGGTGAGGGGCAACGAGGCGGGAGGCTGGTGCATACCGGGACGAGACATGGTGCCTGTTATCTTGAAGCAACAGTGGAACTCGCAGCGGAACTCATAGCTGTACTCAGTCTTGTTTCTTCGGTATCTTCAGGGCCGCGTCCCAATTGTCGGCAGCGAGTGGACGCGGGGCGTGTCCGCACCCAGACTTAACCCTTCCGTCAGAATCGGTCTTATTATTCTGTTTGTTTTCGCTCAGTGTCATGTAACGAACATCTGTATTGCTGGGATAGCCTAGGCATGACCTGAGAAACGCTTTGCACCATGGCGTGCTGGAAAGAGACAGATAGAAGTCCTCTGCGTCCTGAAAGAATTCATTTCTCCATTCCTTATTAAGCTCATCCTTCTCGGGGTCCGCGGCTCCCAGGCATCCTTCGAGAGATTTGTAGTCATCAACAAGTGCAAATACGTCATCATCTGCGGTTTTGACACAGCTAAGTGCTGAAAAGGATGTACGAACTACCCCGAGGCCGAGAGGTTTGCCTATGCCCATTCGCAGATATCCTTCATTGCAATCTTTGCTTTCCATTTGGCTGGCATCTGGCAGATGTTGCTCCTTCTGCGCGTACCGTCCTAGGAGCTTAGAGTCCAGAACCCAAAGGAGTGTCCACAGCTCCTCTTTTCGTAATCCTTCAAAATGAAGAGTGCAGTGGAATGTACTGCCGCGTGGAATCCAAGTTTCTGCTGTGGAATAGATTTCCTGATTTGTCTTCTCTTGTCGCTGGGGATTCTCTTCTGATTGCTCTTTTTCGTAAGACTCGAGGGCTGCGTAAGCTAGGCGTCCGTCCCCCTGTTTCTTGTGTTCTGCATCTCTGCCTTTTCTTCGTGCTGCATCTCTGCGTCGAAATCCATATGAAGCCGCCCCGAGGCAGTCTCCCTCGGAATAGTAATCAGGTCTAGGACGTCCGCTGATTGTGTGGCCTGAAACATCAGTGAGAAAACGGCGAGCCGAACTTGTTTTTGGTCCGAGAAGTGGGCGAAGATTTAATTTAATGTTCTTAGGGGTTGCGCCGCTTGTGTCAACTGCGCTGATCGTAATTCTTCCTCTAAGGTGTGATAATTGTTTGTTTGACTGATCGGAGGGTGCCTGAGTGTCCTTGGAGGCGAAACCAAAGATACGGTCGGCAGGGGAAGCGTCGATCGCGTCGATAACTGGGAGCACTCCCTGCGCCTGAGCTAAGCTCCGTGGACTCTGCGAGTAGTTGCGTCTGCCGACCTGCGTTGGCATGAGCTCAACGACCTTCTTACCTTGAAGGCGGGCATATGCTAACAGGCCGGAGTGGTTGATCGGATCTATCTCCTTGTTTCCTGCTCGATCAGTGACGAATCTGTTTGGCTTAGTTGGCGTCTTCGAAGTGGGATCCGTTGAATCGTAGGAATATGAGCAGACGATCCGATCATAGGTTTCTGCTACTACGGGTTCGATCTCGATTTCTTTATTGTTAATCTGATCGCAGAAGAAAATTCGCTCAGATAGTTTAGAATCTAATATAGATTTTCCTGACTTGAGGAAAAGGTCAGGTGTGGTGGAATAGAACCAACCAGTATGTGCAGTTTCGTCACTATTTGAATCGGTGACCCAGTCTGGAACGTTGAGTTGTGAGTATACGTTATCCTCTCTTGCTTTGATTTGTGTGACGATGTATGAATCATCAATCTTCTTTGCCATAAAGTCAATGAGCTTGCCGTGTTGAAGCTTGTTCCAGGCAGGGTCGTCCTTGAGGAGGGGGATTTGCTTCTCTTTTCCCTCGTCCTCGTTTGTTTCATGTGTCAGTAGTTTCGCGTAGAGAGCACGTTCCGGGCCGTACAGCAGTTTCCCACGGTGAGTACCCTGGTCGTACATGTCGCTTAGTCTAACCGGCACAAGCCCGAGAGCGGCAGCAGGGTCTGCCCGGTATGTCAGAGTGGCGTTGTGTTCGCCGAAAACGCGAAAACGTGAGGCCGTCAAGCGTTCGTATGCGTTCGAGATCATGCCTTTGATCATTGTTGAAGGAATAAATGGATTTCCAGTCATTGGATCGATGGGGATTGAGATTTCGGTAGGTTTTCCTTTTGATTTAGTTTGGTTACCGAAAATAAGGGCTGTCATCACTTCGATTGTTAGACGGAGAGATCCGTTGTATGTATCAGTCCCTAGGTGGTCAAGGGGGGTGGGGAGTTTGTCGCTTAGAAACCTCGTGATTTCTTCAGGAAGATTAGAGTAGATGGAGTCGATCTGTGCTCTACCCTTTGTGCTATCCGGTGCTGGTCTTTGAATGGACGTGCGTAGTACCGGAATGCAGTTCACTGATGAATGGAGCGAAGTGAATTCTGGCTTTTGAATCTTCCTTGACATGATTAGCTCCACTCTCCCGTGAATAGCTGGTCGACTACGACCGTGTTTCCGTACTTATCTTCTTCTTGGATGAACTCGACTGTCGTCATCTGCTTGGTGGTGGCGTGTTCTTGGTTCGCTTCTTCCTGACCAGAGGTGGGGTTGGAGGTAGAATCCGTATCACCGCTCGTAGTAGACTTGTGCTGCAGATAGCTCACCTTGTTGGCCCATCCGCTGACACAAGGCTTACCTGACTCCGAACCTTCGGATGATGCCTTGGCTGTGTTGGCGGTGAGCGTCAGCTCAACGGCACCCACGCCGTTTGCCCACCGGAATTCGTGAGCAAGCGTTAAGTCTGCGTTGTCATCGCCAATGACCTGCCAGAAACGTATCTCATAAGTGCGTTCGTCATCGAAGCGTGCGGACGTAACATCCGGTATTCGACGCGCGCCGTTGGTTGCCCACACAATGCCGACGAATTTCTTCTCGGTGAGCTTTGTATCGATGTGCTCAGCAAGCGCAGTGGCACTGTCGATTATGTGATTGGTGGTCGTTAGGTGGCAGGGGAGTAGGTTTGCTGCGCGACCGTGGTTATCGATATTTGTCTCAATCATTGCTCGTCGCTCTCATTAGGCATGGAGGCCCCGTTTGTTGGCTCTTCGAGTTTGAGTAAACGTTCAGCCCAATCCTCATATGAGGGTTGTTCCGCTGTCTTGTTTCTCAGATATGCAAGAATTGCTATTGCCCCTCCGCGCGCATCGTCTTCACTGCTATCGTTGCGTTTCCACAAAAACGCTTCTTCCGGAGTATTTACGACGTGACCATCAGCGCCAGACACGCTAATACCGGTGACCTCAACTTGGCCGTGGCCTCGGGTTGTCCTGCCTCCAAGGGGAAGCGTGCCGGCGCTAAGCTCGCCTAGAGCGATACATAGGAGACACCAGGACGCTCGGGCGAAGGGTAAGCACTCATCAAGTGATAGCCCGCCGATACCCGATTCAGTCTTCACATTCTGAAGTAGACGTGCGGTGTCGACCTCGATCACGATGTCGTTCCACGTGGCATGTGGATATGTCACCTCTTTGAACAGCAGCCTATCAACGACTCCTCCTGTCCACCGGTCGATTGCATTATGAGTGACCGTGACTGACGGTCCGGTGTCCTTCGTCGTACAGTCTCGGACTCGAACTGCCCCACGGTATTCGGTGGTACCGAACATGTAACGCACGAGCCGTGGCTCTTTGGCCAGTTGCTCGTGAATATCGATAGGTACCTGGTTGCCATCGCTATCTGCCTGAGTGAAGCTCTCGACCGGTGATGGGGGATTGTCGGCGTACAGTACGGTCCGAGCGATCCGCGAGCACCTGGAGCGCAGCGCACCGCGAATTGAGGTACCGGGGATCAACAGGGGAGCTGTACTGTCCTTCGTGCTTTTGCCAGCAGTCTTAACCCTCAGGGGATGTTGGGTATTTCCATCATCTGACTGGGGATCGTGTACGAACACGCCGGTTGGCGAGTACCAGCTGATCCGCACCTGCGTTGGCCGGATGCGTTGAGATACAGAACTCACCTGGATGCCGTCGGACTCTGATCCCGCCCACTTCCGAATCAGATTGATTGCTGTGTGCTCTGCCGATGTCGCCTCCGGGCACTTCTCGCCGAAGGCAGAGATTACGCTCGTCAGAATATTTCGTGCAAAGTCCGTACGAGCCTCGCAAACCTTGTGAGAATCTTCGGAATGATCGGGCACCTCGACTGGTGACGTAGCGTCTGGCAATCCGGTGAAAGATACTCGGGAGACATCGATGAAGCCGAGTCCTCCGCCTGTCCCTCCACCAAGAGAGAGGACGCCTTCGCAGAGGTCGGTGACGGCCATGGTCAGGAGAAGGATAGCTGCTCGCAGGCGGTTTTTGATGGCCGGATGCTTGCATTCCTGGTCTGATGAGGGCACGCTTGGAAGCGTGCAATCGCCGGGGTCCTGATAGATATTCCGACATAGCTGCGCATGGTCGATCTCGATCACGATTGGATCCCATTTAGCATGTGGATACAGCAGCTCCGAATACAACGCTCCATGGGCAGCGCTTCCGGTGACTCGGTCGATCGCGTTGCGCGTGAGTTTAAGAGGCTTATCCTTTCCCGCTTCTTCTGGTATCCGCCCCTCGCAGTCGCGGACGCGGACCGCTCCCCGATACTCGGTTGTTCCGAACAAGTAACGCACAAGGAGCGGATCTGCGGCGAGCTGCTTGTGTACATCCCCCGGCATTGTGAGTTCGTCAGAACTTTCGCTGTCACTGACGATGCTGCGAGCGATGCGAGAACAGTGGGACCGCAACGCCCCGCGGATCGACGTGCCCGGAAGCAGCAGCGAGGCCTTGTCCTCATGTGCGACTTTCGGATAAGTAGCATCCCCGTGATCGGCGCGATGCTTGTCATCCAGGTGCCAGTTACGCAGCGGCGCAGCGGCGATCGTGTCCTCTCCTGAGGGCCGGAGGTCGTTGGGTCTGTTCATTCCGACGAACAACCCCGACGGAGCTTGCCACTCAATCTCGAGAGAAGTGGATGCGGATAGAAAGCTCGAACTCGAGGCAGTCTCTTCGAGCGTTTTGGACCGGGGCGGGTTGAGCAGCTGATCGATGGGATTCGTCGGTTTTCCCGCTTTAGCGACCGGTGCGGGGATAGCTACTTGCACGCGACGAACTTCGTCGTGGCCCAATTCGATACGTCCCCACCCAGACCCTGTCCTGCCGCCGAGGCTGATGAGTTTGCTGTGGATGAGTGTGACGACTGCATCCAGGGCCTTTTCAACGAGGGCAAGGCTTGCAGGAGGTGTCCCCTTTGTTTCCTCGCGCTGTGCTGTGGACTGTGCATCCTTGTTCTTTGTGGAGCCTGGGGCCGGATCCTGGGCCTCGGCACTGACTCGGATCTCGAAGGTCGTGTCCACAGGCAGGTACTCGTATGCGAAAAGTGCGCCGTCTGCGGCCCCGCCTGTGGCGCGGTCAATGGCTGTGCTCATACGGTGGGGGAGGTCACCGCTAGCGCGGTCCCACACCACCGCGTGGTGGAAGGTAAGAGCACTGGCCCGCAGTGGGAGAGATTCTTTGCCAGTACCGACGTCCTGACGCATCTCACCGCCCCACAGGCTCTTGAGCTCTTCCTTTCTGAAGTCAAGCTCAGCCATATGTTCTTCGAACGCGGCACGAATGGCTCCCTTGATGGAGCGGCCCGGCAGGATCGCCTCACCCAGCCCATTGCGCACGAAAGCGTTCGGCTGTACAGTCCGGTCGTCCTCGTCGGTTATCGGGCGTTCAGGTACCTCATCGACGCCACCGGAGTGCAGCGCGGAGACGACGCGCACGGGGATCGTCAATTCGTAGCGGTAAATGGTCATGAGGCAGCCTCCGTTGATGCTGTAAAGCTCTTACTCTTGGTCTTGAACAAGGGCAGCGTCGCTTTCGCCAGGATGGGTGAGTCCACGCGGAAGCGACCGTATCCCTGGGGCGCCAGTTCACCGACGCCGATATGTCCGAGTGCCTTGAGCGACTCAAGATCGTCTGGGGAGATACGCACTTGGACTACTGAACCCGCTTGGATCGCCAGCCGTGTGGCGCGAGGTGCGTTATCCCTCGGCGACCACGAGTCCACGCGCCGGTGTCGGATCGCAGTCAGAATCCGTTTGCGATTCTTGTCGTTCGAGTTCTGGTTGGGACGCGAATGAGGCTCGCCGTCAGTGCTCTCCTGAACGACCGTGACCGGAACGTTAGCCAGCCTGAAGGCACGCTCCAGATCCTCAACGCTCCCGCCTGGTCCCAGAGCGCTCGACCGTGCGAGCACGTCGGACGTGAACCACAGAGACACGACCTCGGTGGATTCAGAGGACGAGGCCTGGGTTCCCTCATTGGTTACAAGACCCTCTACCGGGGGCGGGGTGCTTCCCACCTCGGTGAAGGTGCTATCCACAGTGCAGCGGGCGCGTCCGAATGTGCCTGTGAGCTTGCGGGATCCGAGGAAGGCTGACTGCTCAGCAATGCTGAGGTCGAGAGTCAGAGGTGAATCAGTGGATGGAGCAGCGGTGCCGCGAAGCTCACTCAGTAGTCGTTTCGACACAACAACCGAAGCTCGCAGCTTCAACCCGGCGGGCAGGGCACGCACGAGAAACAGCTGTCCGTCTTTCGCTGCGTCCGTCTCCGAATTGATCGCTGTTGACTGTCGACCAATCAGCGAGGGCTTCCCGATCCAGCCCGTGACGGAAGCGCCGCTCGAGTCAACGAATACATAGCAGCCACGTGTCGGGATCGTGTTCTCGCCGCATTCCTGATCGTCAATGGGAATATGCCTGTTGAAGAGCGTGCGGGGTTCTTCATCGTCTTGTTTGTCCTTGGGTTTGTCCTCGGGAACCTTCTCATTCTCCAAAATGAAAGGAACGGGCAACCCAGCCACACCCTTGTAAACCGGAAGTGCATCGCTGATACGCAGGTCACCGCTGACGATAGCGGAATTCACGACGTCACTGTCCGGATACTTCTTGCACAGGAAGTTGTGCAGCCACGGGACCAACACCGTTCCGCGCAGGAAGTCCAACGACCGCACCTCGTTCGAGAAAGGGACCTCGTAGGAGACGACCGGAGAATCAAGAACGATGTCGAGGGCCGTTTCGTACCAGGTCGTGTCACCGGACTCCGACTGCTGAAGGCAGGGCATTGCGATGTCTTGGGGGCTGTGGCTGTTCTCCGGAAGATTCGGCGCGTCTGGGATCTGCTTCAAGCTCTTCTGAGCGCGGCACCGCAGCTGATCTGCGACGGTCGCTACATCTTTCGACGAATATGTGATGCTATCGGGGTCGTTACTGTGGTTCTCGAGGATCCGTGCAAGCGCTTCGCTGGCGTTCTCCTCCTGCTGGTCGATCTTCACGTAGTCCTTATCGCTGACCACGACCGTGCACTCGCCGTCGCCTCCGCTGCGGCCTGAGCCGATGCCTCGGACCATGAGGCCTGCGACACCCAGGAGGAAGTGCGCGGCATCGATCGTCGTTTGATCAGAGATCCCAGCCCCGGCCTCGTTGATGAGTGTGAATGTGCCCGTGAGGATGCCGGCCGCCGCGCGTTCCGTGAAGCGCAGGAACTGGGCGCGTGCTGTCCCCGTCTTTGGGTCGATGGAGAGGGATACCGTGTCGTGGACCAGGATCGACGAGGCCGGGTTCGCGTCCGAGAAGAGAACGTGACGCGGGTGGGGAGTTGAGCCCGGCTCGCTGTTGGGGTCCTGGCCGAAGAGCCATAGTGCAAAGCTGGTCCACTTTCCTTTCTCGTTCTCCTTCGTTGGCCCGTCAAGGGCCTTCGCCGCCAGCATCGCCTGCTCGCGCAGGACACCCGTGATGACCGTGCCGCGCACGACCGGCTTACCGTTGCTGCGCTCGATTGTTGAGTGCGTGCGCCCCGCCTGGCCAACGCCCGTGGACACGCCCCAGTCGGACGTGAACACGATGGTCACGTGGCCGCTCGCACTCGGAGAAGTGGTAGGTGAATCGGTGGTCACTTGGCACCTCCTTTGGTGGGATGGTCTGCTGCTTCCGGTGAGCCATCGCCGTCGGTGTTCTCGCCAATCCGCGAAGCGAGGTACCGGTCGGGCAAGTTCTCGGACAAGTCGATGAGGTCCAGGAGCCACCGCACCTGCTCGATGCAATCCTCGGTGCGCTCGTCGGAATCGTCGAGGCGCGTCTTCGAAGGCAGCGGCCCCAACGCCTTCATGAGTGCCTTCGTACCCCGTGCGTTCTCCTGCGCATCCGTCCACTCGAGGCGGATCGCGCAGATGGGGTGGTCGCAGCGCTTCGTTATCCTCTTGTCGTCCGGCTTTTCTTTGTCCTTGTCGATCTGCTCCTGCGTCGCGAACGCTGTTTCGTCTTCCTTCAGGACGTAGCCGAGACACTCGGATCGCGCCTTATCGTCCTTGGAAACCGTGACATAGTCGGCGAGGAGCTTGACGATGCGGTTTGCGCGGGCACGCGGGAAAGGATCGCCGGTGGTCTGCGCGGGATCGTCCGGTTTCTTGCTGTCGAAGGCCGCGACCGCCCGGAGGATGCGCGCCCAGGAGGACAACGTCTGCGGCGTCGTGGTGGGTGTTTCCTCGGACGAGGTCGTGGTTGCCTCCCCGATGCGCTCCGGCGCGTAGCGGCCGATTAGGAAGGGGCGCTGCGTGCGGCCCTTGTACTCGTCCAGCGTGTCGTCCGGGTCGAGGACCGTCGCATCGCGCAGAACATGGAAGTCGATCGTCGAACAGGGGATCGTATCCTTCTTTTTGCCGAGCTTCTTTCCACGCGACACCAGGCCTTCCGCCAGGTCATAGGCGATGTGGAACGGGAAGTTACGGCCCACGATGGCCACGCCCGCCGAGGCTGTCAGGGGTCCGGGTCTCTCCGCGCCTGCGACAACGGCGAGTTGTTTCAGAAGCACGTCTTTCTCCGTGAGCTCCTCGTAATGGCGGATGTAAACCTCAGCGAAGGGGATGGCGAATCGTCCGTCTGTGTAGACAGTGACGTCGTCGCCACCCACGAGAACGGGCACGATGGGAACGACTGTATCTGGCGTCAGTTCCTGAACGTCGTACCACGACAGTGCGATGGCGTCCTTCACGGCCTTGTCGAGGCGCTTATTCACCACCATGATGAACGCTTGCAAAGCATCATTGGGCTCAGTGTGGACTTCATCAGCGGATATGCAGACCCCAGCTTCTTGAGCCTCACTGTGTGCTGAACCGAGATCGCGCATGATGGCGCCAACGCCGTTACCGTCAATATGGACGACTCCGACCGACGACAACATGTTCTTGGCATCCTTGAACTCCTCGCCGTCTTGGAATGCAGCTGCAAGCTTGGTTGGATCGAGCGGGGGTTCTTGTTTGAGTTCCTTTCCTTGCTTCGCAAGCCGCTCCTTCACATCGTCGACCTGCTGCTTTCTCGATCTCGATGCGAACAGTCGCTTCACGCGCGACGGGAGGGATAAGGGGGAGGACTCGTCGAAGCTATTCGGCTGCAGGGACTCCTGAGAGAACTTCAGATCGCGGAGCGATGCAGATGCGGGAAGAGCAGACTCTGATCCTCGTTCCAGGAACGGGAACTGCGGGAAGCGTGCCGCCGCGGGTCGGCGGTTCAGCGAGTACTCCAAAAAGACACGATCAAGCTCTTGCAGGTCGTCCGCATCTACCGTAC
>ERZ773197.1707-NODE-1707-length-14748-cov-12.479412_pt1 | contig 14748 bp, 14 predicted proteins | sample MGYA00580999_ERZ773197 | MGnify/ENA primary metagenome ERZ773197 (study PRJEB29015, sample SAMEA2738166) | human oral metagenome | biome: human oral; feature: human-associated habitat; material: saliva | place: China | collected 2185 ...
ATAGAGTACACGCAAATTGCTGTTATTCAAATAAATATGTCGAACTTTGCAGCGTTGTTACAGAAGTTTATCCTGCTAATAATTCAATCTGTACGTTGTCAAACGACAATCGTTACGAGGTTGGTCTTTTGCCAGTTAAGCATTTTTTCCAGTTCTCCGCCCTGTTCCAATCTCCCACGGGACAGTCCAAGGTTGTCGAGCATCTTCCAGTCCACTTTCTCGGGGTCGATGGCAGTGGTATTCTTCTTTTGCGGCAGATAATCATCAAAGGACACGCCCATCTCTGCCAGTTGCTGTTTGCTTTTGGGCTTTTCACAACTTTGAAGCATGGTACGCAGGTTGTCCACGCCCTGTTCCACATTGTCTGCCACGACCTTGTACAACCCGAAATGAGTCGGATTATTGAACTGTTTGAGGAAGTTGGTCATGAAGTTTTTCAGAAGTCCGTCCTTGTTGTTGAACTTCAAGAACGCTGCCTGATTGGCAGCTGTTGCTTCAGTGGTCTTGAGGTTACCCTTGTCGTCGATACCTGAAACTACGGAGAGTTTTCCTGCTTCCTTTTCGTTCTTTACTTCCGTGCGGTCTTCCAAGACCAGCACATAGTTGTCATTGCTGTTTGATTCCATAACTTTTTGAGATTAATAATTCGTTGTTGAACAGCAAATATGTAAGTGAAATTTCGTCTATCTAAGACTTAGGGAAATCATAGGAAAGACAGGGAAATAAAAGAAAAAGAGAATTTAAGATATTAAAAGGAAAGTGTAATTTAGGAGATAAGGAATGGGGATAAACACTAACTCCAATTCAGTATAGACAAAAAGAGCAGAAATCCTTTTCAAGAATCCCTGCCCATTTATATCTATAGTATATATCTATCCCTTATCTGTCAAAAGATTATGTACTTTAATAGCTGGGGCTGCATATTGTTTCCCAAGATTGAATTCGATTATATCTATCAATTCGCTCAGCTGATTGTGAGTGACACCAAGATTCTGACAGATAGTCATGTGCGCCCTCAGCATCGGCTCTACACCACCCACGCCAGCAAGGATAGAAACCGTGCCAAGTTCCCTTTCCCGATAGCTGAGCAAATCACGCTCGAAAATGTCAGCAAAGAGATGTTCTTTCAAGAAAGTGTCTATCGCTGGGGCAAAAGCCGCATAACCGACTTTAGATGCGCTGAATGGTACACCTGTCAACTCTGCCAATATATCGGCTCCACGTCGATATTTGTCACCCTTTGCCTTCACTGGACTTGCTTCACGCCCTACAGGGTCGTTGATACCTTCAGCCTTGCGAGCCTCGACCACTTCCATCATTGTTTGTATGGCACGTAATGAGCGTGGGAAGCCACAATAAGCATAGGCATGAATAAGAACTTCCTTTATTTCATTTTGTGTCATTCCTGCCTCGAAGCCATGCGCAATGGCAAGGCGAAGCCCGTTCAAGTCGCCTTTACCCGTATATGAGCCGAGTGCGATAATTGCTCGCTCACGAGGTGTGAGACTTTTGGCGGCAGATACGCTGTCGCTCTCCTTGACAGCTGCATGATAAGCAGTTTTTTCCACAGGATTCAGCCATACAGTCCTGTTTGTCTTACTGTTGGGAATGACTGCCACGTGGGCAAACCAGTTGTCGGGTGTCGCGCCATGCCAGTGAACCACCCCTGGGGCAATCTCCACAATGTCACCGGCCTGCAGACGGCGGGCAGGCTTTCCTTGCTCTTGATAGTAGCCAGTACCTGCCGTCGCAACGAGAATCTGACCGCCTGTGTGGTAATGCCATGAGTTGATACAACCAGGAGCAAAGGTCACATTGATAGCTGGGAGTTGCAGACTGTCGTTCTTTATTACTGGAGACAGCCACACATCCCCCGTAAAATTAGCCGTTGGGGGATTTTTCTGCCCTGCCGGATAAGGTTGTTGGAACTCTTCGACACGAGTCTGTGCCACCGCTGAAGCAGTTGTTACAACAGTCATCAGTGCTATGATTATTTTCTTTTTCATACGCTTTCCAATGACTACTTAATATCTAAATGATTCTGACTTAGCCACCTCGCAAAAACATCAGCGAGGACATCATTGTTCAAGTCCTGCATCAAGAAGTGGGTGTTACCATGAATTCCCTCCTTTGGAAGCTCAACTAACTTGGCATTACCACCATGACGATTGATACATTCAACAAACTTACGTCCCATCTGCAAGCGCACGCGCCAGTTCTCATCACCAAGATTCTTGCTGGGTTTCTCCGGAATGTAATCGCCGAAATACATCACTATGGGAATCTCCGTCAAGCGCCTGAAAAGGCTCATTGGCACAGGGACCCCGGTACTGCCGCCAGTCAACCCGTCAATCTTGGCAGGCACTTCACCCTCTGGGAAAACATATACTCCAGGCTCATAAGCAGCCACTGCCTTTACCTTAGGATTCTGCATCGCAGCCATCCAACCAGAGAAGCCACCTGCCGAATGGGTGACGAGTATGGCAGAGTCGAGTTCCTCCACCAAAGCGTCGATGGCGGGGATGTCCTGCGTATGGTCGCTAAGATCAGGTGTCATCTCGCGGAAGAACTGGCTCAGATAGGTTGAGTCGGTCTTGAACTGTACACCTTTATTATATTTAGGCCATACACCAATGCGCCAAATATCAAACCAGAACATTTCGTCGGCCAAGGGTTTTACTGTTGTTGTGGACGATGTTCTTCCTGCCCGCCCGCGCCCAGGAAGATCCATTACATAGGTTGGATAGCCATGACGCAGCATAAGCGTAGAGAAGCCCTCACGACCATCAGGCGTCATTTCCCAGCAAACACCTGAGCCGCCATATCCATGCACGAATACGAGTGGGAGCTTACGGGCATCAGCTGGCACCTGATAATTAACAAAAGCATGGTCCACCCGGCAGCTTTGTCCCGTTTCATCTTGTTCAGCCCAGCCGATAAACTTCGAATTATCATACTTCCCTTCATGAAGAATCGTCTTCCCACCCACCGAAAAGCTACCCTGCCTGACTATTGACAAGGGCTGTTGTGCCATTGCGCCAGCCGACATCACCAGCATGACAGCGATAATAATTTGTCTTGTTCTCATTTCTCTAAGTGCTTTCTATGTTTGACTTTATCTGTCTATATTCATCTGACTTTCCGCCGAATACCGGTCACCTTTCAAGACAATGTTGTCCAAAGCTTTGTTGATTTCCGCCATTTCAGCCTCGGTGTAAGTGACTTCGGCAGCGGCAATGTTATCCTCCAAGTGTCTCAAGCTCCTACTACCGGGGATTGGAACAATGAATGGTCGCTGCGCTTTAAGCCATGAGAGAGCCACCTGTGCTGGAGTGATATTCTTTCGTTGGGCTATAGTCTTGACCAAATCTACGATAACCATATTTGCTTCAATATTCTCTTGTGAGAAGCGAGGCACCGTAGAACGGAAGTCGTTATTTCCAAATTTTGCATCTTTTGTTATTGTACCAGTGAGGAACCCTTTGCCTAACGGGCTGAAAGGTACGAGTCCTATACCCCATTCCTCCAATGTCCCTAAGAGTTTCTCTTCCGATTCACGCCAAAACATAGAGTATTCACTCTGTATAGCGGTAAGTGGAAGAACGGCATTGGCACGACGGATATTGTCTATACCTGCTTCCGACATTCCCCAGTGGAGCACTTTCCCTTCTCTCATGAGTTGAGCTACTGCATCGGCTACCTCCTCAATCGGTGTATTCTTGTCCACACGATGTTGATAATAAAGGTCGATATGATCTGTGCGAAGTCGGTGCAGCGAACCCTCCACGCTCTCACGGATTGTTGCTGGAGAAGAGTCGTGTATCTGCTTGAAGCCCCTCAGCTGGATACCAAACTTCGTTGCAATCTTCACTTCATTACGAATAGGCTCTAAGGCTTCGCCAACGAGTTCTTCGTTAACATACGGGCCATAACACTCTGCGGTATCGAAGAAGTCGACACCCAAATCATGTGCCTTGCGGATAAGGGCGATCATCTCTTTCTTGTCCTTTGGTTCACCATATCCGTGGCTCATGCCCATACAACCCAATCCTATTGCCGACACTTCAAGGTCTTTGCCTAATATTCTCTTTTCCATTATTCTTTTCTTATTTGATTGTTCATGTAAATATAAATGATGTTTGCTATATTTGTCTGTAAGAGCATTGATGCCAATGTAGCGGTTCGCTGCAAATTCTTTATTACAGATGGTTGATGAAAAACTGGTCTATCTTGCTAACAATCTGCTCGACAAACTCCTTGACAAAATATGTCTGGATATGTGTAGCGCCTGGAACGATAAAGAGAGTCTTGTCTGCCGTGCCCGTTGCCTTGGCAAAAGCCTCTTCCGACATATACCTGCTGTCTGCCTTTTCGCCTGCAATCACAAGCAGAGGCTGGCTGATGAGGTCAGCATGGTCGGTAGCGTCCCATGCCATCATATCCATCAACGAACTTTTCAGGTAACTGCCTGGTGCGTTAGGTGTACGGTGTGTAACGGCATAATAGAAAAAGCCCTCGCGATAAAGGTCTACCTTTATTTTGCGTGCCTCCTCTGGCGACATATCTGCAAAGCCCAGTACTTCGGGCTTTTCGCCTGCAGCTTCTTTCTGTCTTGCCAGTGATGCCTCTTTCTGTCGTTCCTGGATGGTGTTCATCTGAGTGCGCATAAAGCCGTTGCGGCGTACTTCGCCCGTATTGAACAGGCTCAATGTAGCCACAGCTTTGATGCGCTTATCCGCCTGAGCCGTAGCAAACGTATAACCGCCACCGCCACAGATGCCGAAAGCTCCGATTCGTTCTGGGACGACACCGGGATAGTTCTGTATGAAGTCCACGGCACCGCTGATGTCACCGATTCGGAAAGCCGGCTTGTCGGTGCGACGTGGTTCGCCACCGCTTTCTCCTTGATAGCGTGCGTCGAAAGCCAGGGTTACAAAGCCCGCTTCCGCCAATCGTTGGGCATAGAGCCCGGCAGTCTGATCCTTACTTCCTCCGTTAGGATGTGCCACCACAATGGCTGCGTAGTTTCCTTGCGGCGTGTAGCCTGCTGGTGTATAGACATTGCCCACGACGTCAATCCCGTCTACGGTATATTTCACTTTATGAATGTTTACCTTGCCGTCCTCGTTCTTCTCAATAGCGTTCTCATAGACCAGTCCGAGATTGTTCGGCGTCAGTGTCGGTCCCTCTTCGCCATAATGCTGTGCATAAATATTGGTTGTCATCATTATTACTATTATTCCTGTTATTAATTTATTCATTCTAAATATTTGATTGCAAATGTCTTACGTCTCTGACATTCGGGTTCAACATCAATTGTATCTGCATTCTACCGATTTGCGTCTAACCCTGCTCTGGTACATTTCTCATTATCTCCCGAACAGGCAGCTATAAGTATTGCCGTAAGCAGCAAAATGCCCGTCTTTGCTAATCTATTCATCATCATATTTGCGTTTTGTCATTCATCATAAATGAGACACAAACTTACCGCAGTGACTGACCCAGTCTTCCAACTCTTTGTCGTTCCACCGGTTCACGCGCACGGCGGATTTCCATGTAACGTCATAATTGATTGACTTGTGTAGATTCTTGTCGGTTTCACCCGGACCGCTGCTGTAGGAGGTGAAGAAGGGAATGATTGTCTTCCCCTTGAAGTCGTGTGCTTCGAGGAAGGTGTTGATGATGTTCGGAGCTATGTACCACCAGATGGGAAAGCCCACGAATACCACGTCGTAATCTTTCATGTTGTCCACCTTTCGAGCAATGGCTGGCCGGCTGTCGGGATGAGCCTTCATCTCTTGGTTCACGCGGGCGTTGTCATTTTGCCAGTTCACATCTGCATCGGTATAGGGCTGCGCGGCTTGTATTTCAAAGAGGTCGGCATTGGTCATTTTGGCTATTTTCTCGGCATACCCCTTGGTGGTGCCCGAATAAGAAAAATAAGCTACGAGGACTTTTTGCCCCATGTTGTTGTTTTGCATATTACTTTCCTTTACTTTGCCCTTGCAGCCTACTACAACGAGCAGCAATACAAGGATGATTAAAAATTTGTTCACCTGTTCTTTCTTTATTGGTCACAATACAAAGGTATAATATTTAGAGCAAGGAGTCTTTACACAAAATTCGGTCGTTCTTATCATTTTTTCAGAAAGGTACACTGGATTAGCACAACACTCCTTTTTCTGTATCCTTTTTTATCTATTCTCACTGAATCCAAGTTGGGCGAGCCATGTCTCCACCTGCTGTTGAGAGTCGGCAGTACCGATGGTGCGCCCTATGAGCCCGAGTTCTTGCAGGTAGGTGATACCAGAGATACCCAAGTCGGTTTGCATGGCTCTCACCAGTCCACCTATTCCGCTCATCTCGTGAGTGCCGAAGGGAATGATCGTCCTGCCTTGCAGCTGCTTACGGTATGTGTCGTAGAACGTGTGCATATTCATCGGGACATCGAACCACCAGACCGGTCAGCCAACGAAGATATAGTTGTACAGGCTGAAGTCTCTGTCTGTTTCTTTCAGTGCCGGATGTGCATTGGCATCTTTTTCATTCCGTGCAACGGTGTAGGCCAGCGTATTGTAGTCAGTGGTGTAAGGTACAGTGGGTTCTATGCGATAGATGTCACCACCCGTTTGCCGCTGTATCTCTTTGGCAAGTGCCTGTGTGTTGCCTCCCCAACTGAAATAGACTACGAGAATGTTATTTGCCCGCATTGTGCTGATTGTTGCCAGCATTATCAGCATAAATAAAAATGACTTCTTCATATCTTCAAATAGTTTAATTGTTGTTCAATGCTGCAAAGTTACACTGTAATTTCCAGCTGCCTTTTACACAAAATTCGGTTGCTTGAGACATTTTTCCCGAAAAAACAAACTACCCGAATATTTTAATAAGTGCATCTTACCTGACAGAGAAATAATGTGTAACTTTCCGAAAAAACAGAAGTCTGAATTCATACTAACAGGCGAGTCGATTTTACCAATGCTTGGTAATTTTATAAAGACAAGCAAGCCTATGGCATTTACTTTTCTATAAAAAATGCATGGTAAACAGACTTTTGTGTAAAGCTGATTACACATAAACGGCGTATCTTTGCACTCGGAAATAAAAAAAACAATAACAATTAAAATGATGAATATGGATACAATCAAACTGAACAATGGAGTGGAAATGCCGCAGCTGGGCTACGGCGTGTTTCAAGTATCGCCTGTGGAGGCTGAGCGTTGTGTGGCCGATGCGTTGAGCGTAGGGTACAGAATGATCGACACGGCTCAGGCCTATCAAAACGAGGAAGGCGTGGGCACTGCCATCAGGAAGAGTGGCATCAAGCGCGAGAACGTTTTCTTGGTAGATAAAGTTTGGATGGGCAACTACGAGGACGACGCAGCAGCACGCAGTATCGACGAGAGTCTGCGCAAGCTCGGCACCGACTACATCGACCTGATGCTGCTCCATCAGCCTTTCGGCGACCGCTACAACGCTTATCGCGCGCTGGAAGACGCCTTGAAAGCGGGCAAGGTGAGAGCTATCGGTGTGAGCAATTTCTATCCCGACCATCTCATTGACCTCAGCCACTTTGTGGATGTCGTTCCAGCAGTAAACCAGGTGGAAACACATGTATTCTTCCAGCAGACAGAGGCTCGCAAGTATATGGACGAGCTGGGCGTAGCACACATGTCGTGGGGACCATTGGCTGAAGGTAAGAATGGATTCTTCTCCAATGAAACCTTGGCTGCTATCGGAGCTGCTCACGGCAAGACCGGACCACAGGTGGCCCTGCGCTATCTGTTGCAGCGTGGCATAATCGTCATACCGAAATCGACCCACAAGGAGCGCATGGCGCAAAACCTACAACTCTTCGACTTCACGCTAACCGACAAGGAAATGAATGAAATCTTAAAGTTGGACACTGGCCAGCCTATCATCATGCCGAGCCATCACGACCCTGAAATCACCAAGATGTTCATGGGATTCGCTCCACGCTAAACATGGATTATATCTGAAAAGGGAACGAGAAGCCGACTTTTGTATAAAGCTGGCTTCTTGCTTTCTCTCTACCTTTGCAGTAGGAAACCAACAAGCAACGAAAAATGAAAAAGTCAATGTCAACATATATACTGCTTGCTGCATCGGAACTTTGCTGTGCAGCTTGTTCAGAAAATTTCCATGCACCTGAAAATATGATCGGTGATAATCCGACAAAGACTGTTGTGCAGACAAACACACCCGTGCCCGCGGATTGTTTTCAATCTGCCGCAGACCAGGGAACGGTAGAACTGCTACAATATGAGGCGAAGGACTATACCCAAGCTGACCGGCCTGCGACGCATAAGCCCGCCTACATCTATCTGCCATACGGCTATGACGCCTCAAAGAAGTACGACATCATCTATCTGCTACACGGCTGGACGGGAACTGCCGAACAATACTTCGGCCAGGAGAACTTGCCTCAGATGAAGAATCTCTTCGACAACATGATAGCCCTAGGACTCACAAAGCCATTCATTGCCGTATCGCCCACTTGGGACAAGGACAACCGTGCCAAAGACTGGGGAGAGAGCACGCGTGAGGCTGCCGTATTCTCCAGCGAATATATAAACGACCTCATACCTGCTGTGGAAAGCCGCTATAGCACTTACGCGGAGAGTACTGACGAGGCGGGCATTATCGCGTCACGTGCCCATCGCGCCATAGGCGGCTTCTCGCTCGGTGCCATTACCACGTGGTATATCTTCGAACAAGCCTTTCCCTACAGCCGCTGGTACCTGCCTATGAGCGGAGACAACTGGCACATAGAAATGTTTGGCGGGGCAAGTAGGCCAGAAGAGACAGCGGCTTTCTTGGCAGATATGGTGAAGGCATCGCCCTATAAGAACGATTTCTACGTGTGGTATGCCGTGGGGAGCGACGACGTGCGCCTGCCGCAGACACATAACCAGGCACTCGCCATGGCGGAACTGACCGAGACTTTCAACAGTACCAACTTCTCTTATCACCAGAAACCAGGTGGAAGGCACGATTTCAACGCTGTATGGGAGTTCTGCTATAATGCTTTGCCCCTCTTCTTTCCTCCAAAGAACCAACAAGAAGCGAAGACTTACACTCGAGCGAGTCGTATTGAAGACGTGATGGCAGATGCTGCTTTCGACAATTTCGGACAGCTGATTTTCCCCATAAACCGAAGCTATTGGAGTGGCGAAACGCTTGAACAACTACAACTGACGTGGTATAGCTACATCAATGCCGACAAAACGGTGGAGATTGTGAACGACATGAAGCGAAAGGCAGATGCCGGCGAGCACATCTTCTACGATATCTATACCGATGAGGAGAAGGCCTCCGACCCGCAGAAACGCTACACAGGGTTGTTCTTTTTCCGAGGCAATGCCGGTGCTCCTTTCGCCATCTGTAACGCCGGCGGAGGTTTTGCCTATGTAGGAGCAATGCACGACAGTTTCCCTCACGCACAGGAACTCAGTAAACAAGGCTATAATGCCTTTGCACTCATCTATCGCCCTGGAGCACAAACCGCAATGGAAGACCTGGCACGAGCCATCACATTTGTTATTGACCATGCCGACGAGCTGGACGTTCGTCCCGATGGTTATTCTCTTTGGGGCGGCAGTGCAGGCGCACGCATGGCTGCCACATTAGGCAATGCCGACAATCTGCGCCGTCTGACTGGACGGACGGACATCGCACGGGCTGCCGCCGTGGTGATGCAATACACGGGATATGCAACTACATCAACCGCCGATGCACCCACATATGCCTGTGTGGGTACGGCCGATGGCATCGCACCATGGCAAACCATGCGGAGCCGATTGCAAACTCTATCCTCAATGGGCATCGACACCGAGTTTCACGCTTATGACGGTCTACCTCACGGTTTCGGACTTGGACAGGGAACAGTAGCAGAGGGATGGCTGAACGATGCCGTAAGATTTTGGCAAAAGCAAGCTGGTATAACAGGCATACGGCAAAATATAGAGTACCAAACTAAGGGAGACACCATATACGGAATTGATGGTATGCGTCGCGATAACCTGCAAAAGGGTATCAATGTAATGAAAGGCAAAAAGATGACCAAGAGATAACGAACAGGAATAAAACTGTAAAATAAAAACTGTAAGATAGAAAATGAAACCACAGATAATTTGCCATATCATGACAGCCATAGACGGCAAAGCCGACAACAGCCGCTGGACCGCGCCAGATAAAGAATACGACGCCAATGAGATGATGGCGCAATATCATGCTATCGGGCAGCGGTTAGGAACAGATGCGTGGATTTTCGGAACCAATACCGTGAAACAGTTCTTCCCAGAAAGATTTGACGCATGTGCCTGCCACAAGGTTTTTCCAGACCAACTGCACACGTTTGTAGGCGACTGTAGCAGCCGGCGACAGATGATAGCCCTCGTGCCCGACGGCGATATACGGTTTACAGCAAATCAGCTTCGTGGCGACAATATCATCGCCGTTGTTGGAGAGAATGTCAGCGCTGATTACATAGAGTTCCTGGAGGATATGCAGATAAGTTATGTCTTCGCGGGATTAGACGGAATGGATCTTGGAAAAGCCATGGAAAGCATCTGCAATGAGTTTGGCCTATGGCACATATCACTGCAAGGCGATGGCTTCATCAACGGAAGGTTTTTCCAAGCCGGACTTGTTAGTGAGCTGAGCGTTGTGGTCAGTCCACAGCTCGACGGCTGTCAGGGAGCACCGTCCATCATAGAATATCGGGGTGAAGAAACCGATTGGCCGCAAGGACTGACGCTCCGCCTGCTCGATGTGGAACGGCTTGGCGCAGGCTGCGTGTGGCTGCACTATCAGGTGCGGCAATCGTAACTTCCGACATTTTGTGCTTCACAACCGACTTTTCTATAAGGTTTTTCTCTCAAACTATCTGTATCTTTGCAAGCATAATTTTAAAAGCGAATAAAAACAATGAAAACAAAAATAATTTTATTGACCGGATTGCTGTCGATGACCACAGCAACAATGATAGCACAAGCAATAAATATTAACAAAACAAACAATAATATGGCAGAAGAAGTACAAGTAATCAAAGCACCCGTAGAGAATGTAGACCGTACTCCCGTTGTGTTCAAACAGCAGGAAAATGGTTTCATATTGGCAGGTATTCTCTATCATCCTCGTACATGGAAGCAAGGCGAGAAACTCAAGGCCATCATCGTGGACGGTCCGATGTACAGTGTGAAGGAACAGACGCAGAGCAACTATGCGCAGCTTTTGGCCGAGGCAGGATATGCCACGCTGGTGTTCGACCATAGCTATATCGGTGCCAGCGAGGGACATCCGCGTGGCTACGAAGATCCCGAGATAAAAGGAGCTGATTTACGGTCAGCTGTCAGTTTTTTGCAAACACTCGACAACATAGATAAAGACCACATCGGTGCTGTGGGTATCTGCGGCTCGGGCGTATATGTTCCCAACGGACTACGCAACGACAATCGCGTGAAAGCCATCGCCAGCATTGCGCCATTCATCATGATGACTGACATTAAAACCAATACTGATGAGAATCTGATGAAAATGAAAGCTGATTATGAAAAGGGAGGTGAAGTGCAGCGACTCGATCTGATAAAGGGCAGTGAGGGAGAGGCCTACTATCGCAACCCCGACCGAGGAGCTGCCGTTCAGGCATGTCCTACACCAGCTTGGAGTCAGCTGGCATGGCACCAGTTCCACCCCACTGAGACGGTACGCGAACTGAAAGTGCCCTATCTCGTCATAGCGGGAGAAAAAGCCTTTACCACTGAGGGAGCAAAGAAAATGTTTGAGAATGCCCCCAATCCCAAATATTTCCACCTTACCTTAGGTGCCACGCACTTTGAAATGTACGACATGGAGAAATATGTGAAAGAGAATGTAAACGAACTTTTGACTTTCTTCGGGAAGCATCTTTGATAGATCTTCCTAACCGAAATCAGTAAAACGAAATATCAAATTGAAGCATTATGGCAATATTTTTGGTTCTTCCGTTAAATGCGTAGACAGGTTAATAGAATGAAATTAATCTGTATACACGGTATGATTAGTCTTAAATAGATGGTTTTACAAAGGTGGATAAACTACATGATAAATGTAATTAGGTACATCGTCTATCTGTCTTCAACAAACAACGTATTCCTTTATTACGTGAGGTTTGTAAGTTATTTTCATGCAGTTCAAACCCGATACATGCTCTTTTGACTTCTAAAAGATGCCTAATTAACTTTCAAAAGGTGCCCTTTAAGAGCCTTACTAACGCCCTTTTGAAGTCCAATTAAGCATCTTTTACTTTACCACTTTATAACTAATTGATTTCCTTATGGTTACAAACTTGATTCATATATATGTTTTTATCGTTAGTTATAGATGTTTTGTTTAGCGAGTAACTTTGGTTCTTTCACTAAAGCAATACGAAAAGCGTCCACATATTTAACAGAAGAACCATATTTTTAGCCATAATTCTTTTTGATACAAGAAAAAAGGTTATCTTTGCAGTGATTGATCAAAAAAACATCTTATGCCGTTCAACAAAGCTAACCTCATTGTCGAACACGGACTCAAAGGTTTCGGTACGACCACGCATGCAGATAATGTGGCGCACATTATCTGCATGCGCGGTCGGTTTGATTTTACTTTTGACGGGCATCCGTTTCAGTTGAAATCAGGCGAAGCGATGATTGTAGGGTTTCAACATTTGCTGGAGAATATGCAGCCTTCGGCCGACCTGGAGGTTATGTGTATCTACACGGCACCTGAGTTTTTGGAGTTGTGTACACCGCGCAACAACTATGGCATCAAAGGCTCATTGGCTCTCTTTTCCTGCCCAGTGATAGAAATGGACAAAGAGCAGTTTGAACGGATCCGGCAAGACTTCATACAGATAGAACAGAGGCTGGCAAACGACCAAAGTCTGTTCCACGAAGATATACTGATATGTGCCACACAGATGATGTTTCTTGATTTTTTTGATGCCCATGCCTTCCACAACGGCTTATCAAATGTCTCGTTTCAAGACACCGACATCATCACGCGCTTCATGCAGATGCTTGAACATGGAGATTATGTGAAGCATCGCGAGGTGGGTTATTATGCTGATAAACTCTGCGTCACCCCCAAGTATCTCTCCGAGGTCTGCAAGAGCATGAGTGGAAAAACCGCCAACTATTGGATATCCCGCTTTACAACCATTCATATCCGTCGTCTGCTGCAAGAGAGAAAAATGACATTTACTCAGATTTCCGATTTTTTTGATTTCTCCTCACCTGCCTATTTCAGCCGATTTGTGCAGAAGCATTTGGGAACGTCTCCAACCAAATTCCGAGAGTAGTCCTTTGTTTTCCGAACTTTGTGATAAATGCTTATTGACACACTTTCTGTTAGGATATTTGTGTTTTATCATCTCTTATCAAACAACGGATAGGGGAGATTTTCAGCAAAAAGTGCAAACTTACAATCTCCTTACATGAATACAGAATGAAATGCTATCTCAAAATGATTATCTCTCGCAAAAAAAATTGAGAACATAGGATAGTAAATTATCTACTCTTTGATTAAGTGGGCAAGAGCCGGATCCGCTTTGATGCGTTCGTCTAAGTTATCAGACACTGCACCCACGAACATTCCTTGTGTAAGGTTACTGATTTTCGATGCGGGGATAAGACAGTCCATTTGTGTAGAGATAGAGGTGGATTTATCATTGCGGTTGATAGTCATAGACTGCCGTTGCTGAAGCACCTTGCCAAAACGTTCAGAGAGTGTTTTGGCAGTTTCTCCAACCACCTGGCCTGAGAACACATTACCCACCGTGTTCTGTATCACTTTGCTCTCCTTGTCCCCATAGTCTCTTGTTAATTGGCTAAAATCTCGAAAGCCCAAGCATACCGCTACCTTGTTGCTTCGAGCGGTAGAGATAAGGTTATCCAACCCACGAAAATATATGGTTGGCAACTCGTCGATAATCACTGAGCTTTTAAGTTGCTTCTTCTTGTTGATGAGCTTTACGATACGACTGTTATACAGACCGAGGGCTGCCGAGTAGATATTCTGACGATCGGGATTATTACCTACAACCAGCACCTTCGGCTCATTGGGATTGTTGATGTCAAGCGAAAAATCATCACCCGTCATTACCCAATAAAGAGCAGGGCTTATCATACGCGAAAGCGGTATCTTGGCACTGGCTATCTGTCCCTGTAACTGGTCCTGAGCACCTCCCTCCCATGCGTCCATAAAGGGAGAAAGATAGTGTACGTTGTCAACAATACTGCTTAATCCTGTAATAATAGAATACCCTACTTCTGCTCTGATTCCTATCCGAAAAAGATGATGAGAAGGAAAAGAATAAGTTATCAAAGATGCTGTATCTTTCGGAATTTCCTCTACTATGGTGGGCTTGCTATTCATAAAATTATCAAGAACATATTCCCCCATTTTTCTGATTAGTAGGTTCATTTCAGGTTCTTTCGTCTCGTGTTTTATACTGACTCTTTTATAGTTTAAAGATGAAACTCTAGTAGATAATGACAGGGAAAGGATTGTCTGCTCTGACGAGGAATATTTACCATTAGTGATTTCCCTTGGCATGCTTAACTTTTTAATACCAATTTTAGAAGATACATTCATTGTAGTAGTTGGTTTTTAATCTATCGAGACAAAATTATAAATAACAATATTTATACTTGAGTTCGGGATAAGTTTAGCATGAAAATAGTTCCAACTGCCTTGTTTTTT
>ERZ773197.1711-NODE-1711-length-14721-cov-49.809150_pt1 | contig 14721 bp, 13 predicted proteins | sample MGYA00580999_ERZ773197 | MGnify/ENA primary metagenome ERZ773197 (study PRJEB29015, sample SAMEA2738166) | human oral metagenome | biome: human oral; feature: human-associated habitat; material: saliva | place: China | collected 2185 ...
AAACTCGTCCCGCAGATGTTGGGGCAACTTGGATTTAAGTAACAGGAATACGGTATGGCAAAGACAGGCAAACAGATACAAGGAGATGTTTACAGACTTCTGAAAGACAGCACCCTTTACACGATGATTTCTGGTGATGTTTATCGGAATGGTTATCGCCCCCGTGATAGTCGTTTGGAGGACGCTGTTGTGATATTCACAGCGGGTCTGCCCGACCAAATACAGACGGGGGTAGTAACGGTAAACATCTTTGTACCTGATATAGACCCATACGACAATGGGGTGTTCGTTGAAGACGGACAGCGCACGGAGGCTTTGGAAAGTCTTGCCGCCGAATGGGTCAAAAGCTTGAGTGCCGAAGTATCCTGTTACAAATTCAAGTTACAACAAACTATCTATACGGAAGATGAAGCAGAGATTAACCAGCACTTTGTTGTTGTAAAACTAGGCTATGAGTATTTTGGAGACGACAACGCTCCTATTATCATCCCGCAGGAGGCGGCTATTGATGCTCTTGATACGGATAACGACAAAGGATATTTGCCTTTGCTTGAAACCGAGGATGGATGCATGATTTCCGTGCAACCTGTTATAAAAAAATAATTCTTAAAATTAAAAAGATATGGCAATTATTTCTTGGGGAAAACCCACTATCAAATTTGCGCTAAGCGTCGGCGGTGCTCCTAACGGAGGGTGGACAGAGATTGATACGCCGAAGCAAGATACGACAAAAATCACTCCAACGGCTGGTACAGAAATTACCGCAACAGAGGAGGGCGGAGAGGTTGTTGATTCGCGTACGGGGAAAAACTCGTATACTTTTGAATTTGACCTTTTCGTGAAGAAAGGTATGGCGCGTCCATTCGCCGATAATGACGGCATCATCCCTGGCGAGTTCGCTTTCAGAATTATCCCTGAAGATGAGAGTAACGAGGGCGCTCAGATTGACCGCTGCTCTCTTCGAGTAGAGGAAAGCTACACGGCGGCGGATGGCAAAATCCTACATTATGTCGCGAAGTGCTTGAAGCCCGCAGAGGGAAAAATCGTCAAGCCTTACACGGCAAATGGATTGACGCTTGACAAATACAAACTCTTTTTTGGTAACGCGGCAGACAACACGGGGAAGGTCGTAACGGCTACTTCTACGGGCAATGTTACAGCGGTAAAAGAAGCAAGTTGGATTACCATCTCGACGAGCGGCAAAACTGTGGCTGTTAAGGTGTCGGCAAACGATACGGGCGAACCTCGCACAGGTATCGTATCTATTTCAGCCGATGGAAAAACTAGTCAAGTGGAGGTGATGCAGATTCCTGCGTAATTGTATTTGGTGTTAGTTGAGGGGAGAGCCTATTCTCCCCTCAATAGGAAGAAAAATAAATGAATTTAAAATGAGAGAAACTATAGAGCAGCGCGTCGGTGAGGCAATTCTACAATCTCCAAAAGAAATAAGAATTGGCGATAAGGTCTTTTTTGTCGCTCCTCCGAGTGTAGCAACATTAATACTTGCATCAGAAGCGATTTCTCAACTTCCGCAGGTTAATCTCGACAAGAGTAGAATAGTAGAAGATGTATTATTTGTGGCTAAAGATTGCCGCTTGCTCGGCGATATAATCGCCATACTAATACTTGGGGCTTGCGGGTTAAAAGAGACGGTAACATTGCGAAAGAAATGGTTTTTCGGCCTATTTACTAGGCGCGTAAAAGAGACAATTGATCGAAAAGAAGAGCTATCAAAATGGCTTTTAGAAGAACTTGATACTACGCAAATGAACAGGCTAATTTTTGAATTGCTGAAAGATTTCAACCTTGGTGATTTTTTCGGCACTACCACTTTCCTGATAGACATAAATCTTCTTCGCCCGACGAAAGTGGTGAGCGAAACGACAGCATTTGGGCGGTAATCGCAGGCGTGGCAAAGGGGTATGGCCTATCAATTAAGTACGTATTGTACGATATGTCATACGCGAACATGATTATGTATAGTGCTGTAATTCCAAGTTACAATAGCGAAAAGGGGAATAGCTCTTCTGATGAAAGCAAAACACAGGAGACGATAAAGGCAGATGACCCGCGTAATAAGGCGCGCATTAGACAGATTTTAGATTCAATGGACTAAAAGAAACTGAAATGAACAACAACGACGGCAGGTTGGATTTTGGGCTGGGGCTTGATACCTCAAGATTAGAAAAAGACGCCTCTGAGGCAAGTCGCATTTTATGCGATATAGGTAAAGATGCAGAGCAGCACAGCAACGCTGTTCGCGAGCTGATGTCGAATATACCAACAGTTAATATAGACGTCGTAACTAATGCTTCGGAATCACTAGCAACGATACAACGTGGTTTCGATGAGGTCGACCGAGTTGTTGACGCTAACAAGGCGGCTATACGAGAATTGGACGCAGAGTACAAGCGCCTAGCTTCAGATAGTGCGGACGCCTTTAATAAAGGCGATGATAAGCAGTACTCTTCGTTAAAGCGGAAAGCAGAGGCGATAAAAAAAGTAATAGAGACTCGGAAGGGAGTGATTGATGAAGCAGCGAAAACGTCAGACTCTTTGGCCGCTGTTGAGAGAAAACTAAAAGAAGAATCAGTTGAGGCTCAAAAAGCAGAAGCAAAGCACAAGTCGTTGCGTCGTCAGATTCGTGCGTTAAAAGAAGAGATGCAATTACTCGTTGCAGAGGGCGTAGATGAACAAAGTGAGGCGTATAAAAAACTCGCAACCGAACTTGGTAGGCTTACTGACATTCAAGGCGACGTCCAACAGCAAGCGCGTATTCTTGCAAATGACGAGCAACAAATAGCTGGCGTAGTGCAGGGGCTAAGCGGTTTGGCGGGTGCATTCTCCGCCGCGCAGGGTGCCGTTGGATTGTTCGCTAGCGAGAATGAAGAGTTAAATAAGGTGATGCTGAAAGTGCAGTCTTTGATGGCAATAACTATGGGATTGCAACAAATACAGCAAACCCTCAATAAGGATAGCGCCTTTTCACTCGTTACGCTAAACGGACTAAAAGAGTGGTGGAATAAGTTGCTCATTGCTGGTGCTGGGGCGCAAGCTGCTGAAACAATTGCTACAGAAGCAGACACGTCAGCAAAAGCAGCCAATGCGATTGCGACGTCGTCTGACGCGATGGCTAAAGAGGCGGTTGTTGCGGCTTCTGGACAAAGTGCTGTTACAGAGGGAATAGATACAGCCGCAAAGGCGGCTAACACAACAGCTGCCGCCGCAGGTACAATTGCAAACATAGGGCTAGCAGGTGCTTTCCGTATGGTAGGGGCTGCTATAAAATCCATTCCAGTATTTGGGTGGATAGCCGCCGCAATAGCCGCACTAATAGGCGTCGTCAGCCATTTGATAGATAAAGCAGAAGAGGCGCGCGAAGCAGCTAATGCTGCATTTAACGAATCAATGCGTAGGCACGAGGAGTTCAATAAGGCCGTAGCCGACAAAGTTGCAGGTCAAATCATAACCTATAATAAACTTAGTCGCGAATACAAGGAGTTAGGTAACAATCTTAACGCCCAAAAGAAATTCATAAGGGCTAATCAGGATGCATTTCATGGTCTTGGAGTGCAGATAAATAATGTGAATGATGCAAATCGATATCTTGTAGAGCACTCAGGCGATGTTATAGAGGCTTTAATGGCGCAAGCTAGGGCTGCGGCCGCTTTTGATATGGCAAAGGAAGAACAGAAAAAGCTTATCCAGCTTGAGACAAACTATGTAAAATATGCTCTTCCACGTAAAACGAAACAACAGGTAGTAACTTCTGCTGGTAGAGGTGCTATGGCCGGTATGACATACACTATCGATGTCGAGAATAAGGACTATGAAAAAGAACGTCAGGAATCACTAAGGAAAGCGCGCGCAGAGCGCCAAAAGCAGATAGATGCATCGAAACAACGCCTTAAAGACCTTGTAAAGGAGGAAGAGGATGCTATAAAAAAAGCAAACGCAGCGTATAAAAAAACAGGCGTACGCAAACACAATGGTAGCAGTGGTGGAGCAAAATCAGCGAAAAGCGAGAGCTTTGATTATGGAGAGTCAATTGCAGCACAAAATGCTGCAAAGCAACAGTGGGTAGAGGCTGTAAAGAAATTCACCAAGGGAGCAAACGACAAAGTGACCGAGTACACATTGTCCGTAATGGAGGATGAACTCCAAAAAGAAATCAAGCAGATTGAGAGCGATACAGAAGCTAAAAAAGAGGCGTGGAAAGAGCAGCTTCGAGAGCTCGCAATAATCAAGCAAAAAGCGGCAAAGGAAGTGTATATGTCAAAGAAAAATGCGACTGAATCTGGCTGGCTAAAAACTAACGAGGGAAAGAAAAGCGTTGATGATTACGTTGCTGAGCTTTTGGCCGACAAGAAAATCAAATCGGATTACGACAGAGTGTTGCTGGCATACACAGAGCAGGGTGAGCGGCAAATTAAAGTAGCACGTCAAAAGTATGCCGACAGCCTGATAGAACAGTTTGGTACGACGCAGCAGCGAATAGAAAAAATGCACAGAGATTGGGAAAAGCGTATTTCAGAGATGCCCCCAGAGTACATAGATGGTGCAATCGAAAAAATGAACGCAGAGTTTTCAAAACTTGAGGCCGAAAAACTAAAGGACAGCATAAATTGGGAGGCTGTTTTTAACGATCTTGATAAGCTGAGTGTAAAATACTTGTCTTCGCTTAAAGTTAAGTTGCGCAGATTCCTTGATGAAAACAAAGATTTATCAATCGAGAGCATAAAGGAAATTACAACAAAGATTCACGATATAGATGAGGCAATAGATCGCGAGAATGATACATTTGGTTTTCTTCTCCCTACGCTGCAAGAGTATAAACGCGCAAAGATTGAGGCGGCTGAAGCGCAAGAGCGGCTTAATAAAGCAGTGCAAGAACAAGAGGTATCCGAACTTAAGCTGGATGCCATAAAGCGTCGTATATCTGAAACGATAAATGCTGACGCAGAAATTGTTGTAGACATTTCTGAAATATCCTTTGCAAGTAAGGATGATATCCTAAAAAACATAACCGATACAGCACAACTAGACAGGCTGAATAGGCTGTTTGGAGAACTTGCTAAGGCTGAAAATAAGGTAAACAAGACTACAGAAGAGAGAATAAAAGCGGAGGGTCAACAAGAGGAGGCGCAAGATAGGGCTCTTATTAGACTTCATAAGCGGGCAAAAATTGCAGCAGAGGGCCTCGAAAATGTAGGGGATAAACTTAGTGCATTGTCATCCATCTTAAATGAATTAGGCCTTGAAGATTCAGGGCTAGGGAAAGCCATAAAAGGCATAGGCGGTGGTATAAGTTCAGCAGCGTCTGCGGCGGAGGCTTTTGCCCAAAAAGACTATTTAGGAGCGCTGGCGAAAGGTATCTCTGCGTTAAAATCTTTCGGTTCGATATTCGGATTTGGCAGTGGAAATGCAGCGGAAACGGCAAGGAAGATAACAGAACTTACCGCCTCCAATGACGCCTTAAAGACAGCGATAGATGGTCTAGCAAAAAAAATGGAGGAAGCGCGAGGTGCACGCTCTATTGAGTATTACAAAAAGGCCTATGAAGCGCAGGAGCGTCTAAACAAGAATAAGCAGGAGATTTTAAATGCGCAAATGAATTACCACGCGGCGCACCATTCTAACGCCTACTACTGGCATCTAAATCGCAACAGTTTAGATCAGATTAACGCACTACTTGGAACGGCGCTGAATAACACGTGGAAAGACTTCTCTAAATTGACGGCAGAGCAGATGAATGAGATTCGTACGCACCTGCCTGATATTTGGCGAGAGATGATAAGCCAAGGTAAATACGGCGATAGGTTCAAGGAGGATTGGAATAACTATGCCGATCAGTCAGAAGCGCTTGAAAATCTAAAAAAGCAGCTCTACGAGAATCTGCTAGATATATCATTCGATAGTTTGCGCGATAATTTCATCGCGCAGCTTATGGATATGCGAAAAGATGCAGCGAGCTTCTCGTCAGACTTTAGAAAGATGATGCAGCAGGCTTTGTTAAAGTCGATGATAAGCAACAAATTTGACAAGCAACTAAAAGAATGGTATGAGCGACTTGGCAAGGAGATGGAAAATAACGGGGGTTCTATTAACGAATCTACGATAGATAAATTTAAGGCAGAATACGACGCGATAGTTAATGGAATGATAGCGATTCGCGATCAAATTGCAAAGGTTACGGGATATACAGGTGAGGACGAATCAAGGCAGGGTGCTAATAAAGGTATTGCGACGGCTTCACAGGATAGTATAGATGAGCTTAATGGACGAGCGACCGCCATACAAGGGCACACTTTCCATATCAGTGAATACACAAAGCGTCTTGTCACGACATCGAATCTTATTCTGCAAAGTGTATTGAATATAGAACGTGAGACAACAGGATTTCGTGATAGATTTTCGCGGGTGGAAAGCAATGTAAATGCTATGCGGAACACTTTAGAAGACGTTTCGCGTCGCGGTATTAAAATACAATGAGAATATGATGGGCGGTAGATTATATATAGACGGGCGTGATGCATATACCGAGTTCGGTGTATGGGTTGTAGAGGGCGGATGGAATGAACTATTGTCTTATCCGCCACTTAAACCTGTCGTCTATAATGATTGGCAAGAGGAGGATGGGGTTGAGGTAGACCTGTCTGATCCGATTCTTGATAGCCAAGAGGTGTCTATAAAAATAGCAATCCGCGGATATAACAATCGTTTTGAATCACTAATAAAGCTATTATCTGATAGAGCATATCACATTTTTGATTGCGCGTATATACAGCGTCGTTATAAACTGCGCTTAATTGAAATTCCATCACTAATTACGGCAGAATCATTTGGCATTTTTACATTGAAACTTGCCAATGATTTTCCGCTGATGGATTATACCTATTTACCTCCATTTAGCAGATTAGTCCAAAATGAAGATTACGGCTTCGATGGTGCTCTTTTCTCTGATTATGGTGTGTATATTCTGAAAGGTGTCAGAGATGAGTTAGGGAAAACGTCAAGCGTAAAGATGAATCTTTTGCGAAACATCAACACAGAGGCCACGTGTCTTTATGATGATAATCGCGTAACGTTCAAGAGCAAGGAAGTCAATTTGGATTGCCTTATGCGGGCTGATTCGTTAAATGAGCTTTGGCGCAATTATGATGCGCTCCTCTTTGATTTGACAAGGCCTGCGGAACGGCTGTTAGAAATAGAGGGAGAGGAATACCCGTTTTACTATAAGTCTTGTCACATTTCAGAGTTTTATCCAACTGATAAAATTTGGCTACAATTCACTTTAACGATAGTCTTTACAACAAATGTAAGAGTAGCCGCAGGTGAATCTATTTTAGCTTCTGAATCACAAGTTGTAATCTCTACTGAAAATGGAGATTTTGCTATTTTATTATGACGTAAATAAAACTAGAGATATGAAAAAAATTAAAGTTTCAGAGTTGCCTGAATCAAAAGGTTTCATTGGACTGTTTACGATAGGTGTTGACGGAGGAAATCGCTCTGTCAAAGTTTCGTTAGAATGGGTTCATGACGAATTAAAAAGAACTGCAAATAAAGCGCTTGATTTGATGAAAGCAGCCAAAGAGGTTAAGCAGGGCGAAAAAGGCGAAAAAGGCGAAGATGGGCGCTTGAAAATCGTGATGCACAATGCAGACGAGAATACGTTTGTTTTGACGCCTAACGCCTTACATGTTTGGCCCGAGATGGAGCAGTTGCATTTGACGTTTGCGGCGGCGGAGGACGGTTATGTGGGTGAGTACGCTTTTCAGTTTACGTGTCCTGAAGACAAAGCTACGAACCTAATGTTGCCTATGGGGCTGGAATGGCCAGATAAAAAAGAGGTCTTCCCAGAGGCTGGCAAGACTTACCAAGCAATTGTGGTCAATAATTCAATTATAATGTTATGATCATAGCGAGCTTATGAGTTTGTTTAGAAGATATATGATGATGCGTGCTGCCTATGAGGCGAGGTTTATTCACTTCGCCGACAAGGTAGTTGAGCAATGGTGCTTGGCGCACTTCGATAAAGATGGAGACGGGCGTATTTCAAAAGCCGAAGCTGAAGCTGTGACTGATGCGCAATTCAAAGCGGCAAATCCGCCTTGGGAGACTTTCACAACATTTGATGAGCTGCTTTATTTCACAGGCTTGCAGAATATTGGCAATGTTAATTGGAATGCTGCGGCGTACAATGATGTAAAGAACTGCAAGTTAAAAAGCATTTCTTTGAACAGCTTTTCGAGAGGAGGTAACATTGCCGCAAGGCGCGTGTGTATAAATGGTAAATTGAATTGCATGCGCTTTTATGTTGTTTCGCTGCATCTCGGTCCAAAAGGAATGATAGTTACTAAACCTTTGGCCTATTTCAATGGTTGGTTAGAGGAGGTGACGATTGACAAGGCGAACCGCAACAACAAGGTTGAGAATAATTTCATTTTAAGCTATGACGGAGCGATAGTCTACGCAGCCTTTGGTAAAAATACTGACTTCGTTGTTCCAAACGGCGTAAAGCGGTTTTATAACAACTCAATAATGGAACCAGGAATCCGCTCAATCGTAGTGCCAGATTCTGTTGAGGATTTGGGGTATAGCTTTATGAACAGCGTGATGGAACGATGCGATCTTGGCGCAGGTGTAAAGATGATAGATACAAGTTTCCTTGAAAACTCGAACCGACTGCAACAGCTTATCTTCAGGGGGCGTTTGCCGCAAGACCCACGTCTGACGCTAAAGCATAAGTTCGACATCTATGTGCAGGCAGGAGACATTGACTACTACAAGACGTTGCTACCCGCGCCGTACAACACTTATTTGAAACCGATTAGTGAATTACAACGATAAAGACGATGGCAAAGTATATAGACAAGCAAGGCAAACCAGTTAAGGGTAAAATCGAGTTGAACGGTATGTTAATTTTGAACCCCACGCCCGAGCAGCTTAAAGCGGCTGGATGCGTTGAGGTTGAAGAAGTAGAAACTTTTGAAGAAAGATTGCAAGATGCGAAAGAGGCGAAGATACGCGAGATTGAGGTTTATGCTCAAAGTGATAACGTTAATATCTTGTATTTCAATAATACGCCGACTTGGTTAGACAAGGAGACGCGCGCAAACTACAAGCTCTCTCTTGATGCCGCCGAGCTGCTGAAAGAGAAAGAGATTACGTTTGTTGTCGAGGGCAACGTGGTGAAGCTGCCGATAGAAAAGGCGCGTATGATTTTGGCTAAAGTGCAGCGCTATGCGGACGAAACGTTTATCGTTTCTTCAAGGCACAAGCTGGAGGTGGCGAAGCTAAAGAAGATAGAAGACGTGGAAGCCTTTGATATTGCGGCAGGCTATCCCGAACCATTAAAATTGTAACTTATTTTTCATAATTCTATATCCTTGCGCAGCGCTAGAATGCGACTGATTTGCTTTCGGGCGCTGCGCTTTTACAATAAGATAAAGGAATGAAAGTATTTGACATAAATGGAAACGTTGTTGTCGACGTTATTCTGAGTGATGATAGTGTGCGTTATCGCTCAATTATGCAAGTAGATTCAGTTACTCTGAAATACTCGCTTCCTGAACACGTAGAATTGCCGATTGGCGCGTACATAGAATATCAAGGAGAAAGATATTCTTTGCGAAAGCCAGAAAACCTGAAAATGCATCATTCACGTTATTTTGAGTATACTGTAACGCTTGAAAGTGATGCATCTTTAGCCAAGATATGGAAATTCCGCAACCCGATAGATGGGCGCCTTAAATTTACACTTACAGCAAAGCCGAGAGAGCATTTGCAAATGTTCGTTGATAACATGAATAGGAGAACTGTCACAGGTGAGACGGGCTGGGTAGTTGGTGAGTGTGTCGATGAAGCAGAACACTTGATTGCTTACGATTACGATTTCTGTCTGTCCGCATTATCAAAAATGGCGAATGAGTTTAAGACGGAATTTGAAATTGTTGGTCGTAAAGTTTCACTAAAGAAAGTGGAATACAATAAGAATTCTCCGTTACCTGTACAATATGGTAGAGGTAACGGAATAAAGTCGGGCGTTGGCAGGAGCAGCGATGAACAAGAGCCTACAGAGTTCTTGTATGCGCAAGGAGGAGAAAGGAATATTGATAGTAGCAAGTATAAAGGCCCTACGCTTCATTTGCCTGCGTCTGCTACATTGAAGTATGACGGAGAACATTTTGATGGCGAAGATGGTTTTAATGCAAATGCTGCAAGGGTGTACAAGTCAGATGCGCAAGGAGCATACATCACGCGCGCGGACAAGCAGCCAAAAACATTTGCAGAGGATGCGCTTGACTGCACAGACATTTATCCAAGCCGAGTGGGTGTTGTATCATCAATTGTAGAGGTTGACGTACAGAAGCATTTCTACGATTTCATAGACAAAGATATACCGCAGGACTTGGATTTTAGCAAATGTCTTATAGCGGGCGAAAAGATGACCGTTATTTTTCAGAGCGGTATGCTTGCAGGGCGCGAACTTGAAGTGAAATATATACACGAGATGCGCGACAATAAGGCTGGGCGGCGTTTTGAAATTGTTCCGCAAGACATTGACGGGGTAACTATGCCAGACGACACATTTAGACCGCGAGTTGGTGATAAGTACGCGGTTTTCCACTGCGCCCTCCCTGATGCATATATCTCTAATGATAAGACTAAGACAGGCGCGGAGTGGGAGATGTTCAGAAAGTGTGTGAAACACTTGTACGAGCACGAGGAACGACATTTTACATACACAGCAGAAATAGACGGCATTTGGGCGAAAAAGAATTGGACGAATATAGGCGGAAAGTTGATAGTTGGTGGGTTTGTACGATTTACAGACCCAAGGTGGCAGTCATCACCTGTTGATATTCGTATCGTTGGTATTAAAGACTATTTGAACAGGCCGCACAGCCCTACGATTGAGTTGTCTAATGAGCCTGCCAAGGGAGGTTTCTCTGCCTCGATGAAGAAAGTAGAGTCACAGGGCGTGCTAATTGATGAAGCACAGCGGCAGGCAATACAATTCACAAAGAGGCGCTTCAAGGACGCGCAGGAAACGATGGAATTGTTAGAAAAGTCTTTAGTAGGCCGATTTGGAAAGTCCATCAATCCATATGCTGTACACGCAATGCAGATGATAGCTGGCGATGAATCTTTGCAGTTTGATTTTGTTGATGCAAATACAGGCAAAGTTAGGCCATTATCCATTGTCTTTGACACAAAGCATAGACAGCTGAAAATAGATGCTTGCGCCCTAAAACATCACACACTTGGAATTCGGAACATTAGTAGTTCTCACAAATCGTCTGAAATGAAATTGTGGGAAATTGCATCATTCACAAGTGGAGATTTGAGCGAAAAAGACAAGCCGTACTATCTTTATGTCAAGTGTCAGAAAAACTCGACTAAAGGATTTTTTGAGTTGCGAGAAGAAGCTATTTCTATAGATGCAGACCCTCAAAATTATTTTCTGCTTGTAGGCTTGCTAAATAGCGAGCATGAGAATGAGCGCTCGTTTGTTAGGCTTTATGGGTTTACCGAGATATTGCCTGGAAGAATCACAACGGAGAGAGTTGTTAGTGGAAACGGAGACAGCTATTTCGACCTTGTGGCTAACGCGATGAAGCTCGGAGACGCACTTGATTTCAATAGTAAGGGAGATGGTGTGTTACGTATTAAGGGGTCTATCGTACAGAGCGAGGGCGGCGCAGAGGCTGTAATAGGATGTTATCGTGGGATGTTCAATCCGTCGCTAAACTATTACAAAGGCGATGAGGTAACTTACGAAGAAAGTGGCCTATTGTCAACATATCGATATATAAATAACGTTTCATCGAGTGGGAAAATCCCCCCACATAACGCCGATTTTTGGCAGGCAATTGCACGCGGAGTTCGTGGAGCTGATGGTACAAGTTTCAATTTTAAGGGTCAGGCTGTGGCTGTTGTTGAAACAATATCAGATGTTGATAACAGAAAAGGTGTTTGGCTAATTCAGAAAGGTTACGATGGCCGTATATACGCTCTGTTTAACAACGGCGCACTTTCATCGAGCGTTTCGTTCAAAACGGGGGACGCCTTTATGGTTGACGATGCGATGTGGGTTGCTGGTAATGAAAGATGGGTAAACCTCGGAAATATAAAAGGAGAAAAAGGCGACAAGGGCGACCGCGGTGCTGTTGTCGTTTTCAGAGGAGAGTTCAAGACGGGCGAGTATTACACAGGCAGTTCACAACGCGTTGATTGTGTGAAGTATCAGAACGCTTATTACGTGGCTGATGAAGATGCAGGGGATTTCAAGGGAATCGCGCCCCCGAATCTCCCTTGGCTATCTTTCGGAGCTTCGTTTAGTAGCGTCGCGACAGAATTATTGTTAGCAAATGGTGCAAGCATAGGAAATTGGTTTATCAAGGATGGCAAAATCGTATCTACATTATCAGAGAAAGAAGGGATAGAGCTTGACGCACAGAGAAAAATAATTAAGTCATACACGGCGAATAGTGCTGCTCCATTTGCAGCAGTACAAGGTCACGGCATCGATGTCGTAATTGATGCTGAGCGCGGAATAGTCGAAACTCGTGATGATAACAACAACTCAGCGTACTTGAGTAGCACGGGTGTGTTCGCGAATAACGCCGCCACATCGTGTAGAGCCCTATCCACAGGTGCGCGACAACGCGCCTCTATCGTTGGCCACGGAAGAGCAAATCTCGACAAAGGCCAGTTTGACTCGAGCGAAGATTTTACGTTTGTTGCAGGCGTGTTTGGCGATGCTGATAATCTAGGAAATGCCAACAGCTATGGTGGATATTTTGAGCATCTTAAAGCGTGCGGATTCATCCATAATATTCAATACGTGAGAGAGGCAACTGCCACTATTGATGAGAAAGTGACGCAGGTCGTAGGCGTTCATCCAAATGCAACCGTCTATTTGCCTATTGGTAAGCGCGAAGGGCAGACAATATGGTTTAGGCAGTGGTGGAAAGGGAAAATGACTGTTTACGCTAAAGACGGGCAACGAATTTACGACGACCACACGCCAAACGCTTCTTATCCTTGCGTAGAGGGGAAAATGCTTATAGCGACTTTCGTGCGCTCGTACCTTGACGGCGAAGATGTTGAGGCGTGGCTGATTCATACATTCTAAAACAACAAATACTAATAATTATGGAAAAAATCATTGTGACATTATGGATGCTTTTCGGGTTTTATACACTCGTCCTGTTGGCTATGATGGCTGACCTATGGGCTGGTGTAAGAAAAGCAAAGAAACTCGGTATTGCAGCATCATCTTATGGGTTTAAGCGAACGGTGGATAAGGCGGCTCGGTATTACAACTTTATGATTGCTCTAACAGTCATAGATGCTATGCAGATGGCGGCTATATGGTATTTAGAGCAATTCTATGGCTATCGTTTGCCGTTTTTCCCGTTCATCACACTGTTAGGTGCTATCAGTATCGGCCTCATCGAAATAAAGAGTATCTACGAAAAGGCAGAGGAAAAGATTAAGATAGACAACGTAGCAGAGTTGGCAAAGCAGGTGGCGCGCAACAAAGAGAACATCGGCGCTGTGGCTGATGCCGTCATAGATTATTTGAAGAAAAAGGACGAAAAGAAAGGAGGCAAACAATGAATATACAAGTAAGGCGGCGCTATTTTGCACCCACCCACACGATAGGCACAATGTATATTGACGGTGAGCGCTTTTGCGACACGCTCGAGGACAAGAATAGAGATGCCAACCACAACGGGCAATTCGATGGAGGCGAGGCGAAAGTGAAGCACGAGACAGCCATTCCTTTTGGTACATACAAAGTTATTGTCACGAGATCTCCGCGGTTTGGTAGGGACTTACCGAGGTTGCTCGATGTGCCGAGCTTTGACGGCGTACTCATCCACAGAGGCAACACGCCCGAGGATACATCAGGGTGCATCCTTGTCGGAGAGAACAAGGTAAAGGGTAAAGTTATCAATTCCACGCCCTACGAGTTAGAGCTGGTAAAGCGCTGCAAGGCGGCGTTGGCGAAAGGAGAGGAAATCAAAATTGAGATAGTATGAGGTATTTTATTTTAACCCTTGCAGCCGTGCTTATGGCAGGATGCAAGACAAGCAAGAGCATTACGCAGGAGCGAACAGAGAAAAGAGATAGCGTTAGGGTAGAGTATCGCGAACGCGTTGTATTTGTGCCCGACACTATTTTTCTAGAAGTGCCGAGGCAGAGCGCAGAGCGAGTCGTAAGAGATAGCGTATCGCATCTCGAAAACGAGTACGCCTACTCTGATGCTCGAATACTGATTGATGGCAGTCTTTTCCACGCGCTTTCTACAAAGCCACAGAAGAAGCCAATACAGACGATGCAGAAGATAGTAACGCGCGATAGTATTGTGTATGTTGACAGGTGGCGAAGCAAAGAAAAGGTGGTTAAGATTGAGAAGAAACTATCGTGGATGCAAAAGGCGCAGATATGGTTATGCCGCGCCGTTGTTCTTACATGGATTTTGTTTTTCGCTATACAAATAATATGCGCAATAGTGCGCAAACTAACAAAGCATTAGAACTTTATGTGTGTTTTTTGATTCTTTCATTAGGAAGCGCTCGGTCTGCGAAGATAGGGCGCTTTTTACATTTTTTTGTTGCTAATTTGTTGCTCTTCACCAGCACTTACCATAAAATATAATTGAATATCAACAAGTTATACATGCACACTCACATTCTGCATCGG